>ENA-OUQP01000030-OUQP01000030.1-human-gut-metagenome-genome-assembly--contig:-NODE-30-length-151342-cov-121.812257_pt1 | contig 151342 bp, 124 predicted proteins | sample MGYA00237951_ERZ548836 | MGnify/ENA primary metagenome ERZ548836 (study PRJEB26490, sample SAMN05194702) | human gut metagenome | biome: terrestrial biome; feature: human-associated habitat...
TTCGAATCATCATGGCGTTATATATTTTATAAAATCATTTCTATGGCGTTCATTTTCACATTTACACAAACCTCCGCCACAACTTTTTATTTGGCTTTCTGAAGAGCTTTACACTTCACTTTCCTAGAGTATTTTCCATAGCTCACATTTTTCCCTTTTTTTCGGAAAGCCCTCACGCGATAGTACACGGTTTTTCGGGAGCGTTTCTTTATTACAAAGCTTGTTTTTTTACCAACCTTTTTCACTTTTACCCATCTTTTATTCTGGTAACGGTAAATCTCATACCCGGAGGCATTTTTTACTTTTTTCCAGCCAAGGATTGCTTTGCCGGATTTTTTATAAGAAATCTTCACTCCGGTTACTTTTGCAGGTGCGGTCGGTTTCGCAGCCGGTTTTGGCGTTTCCGTATTGCCGGACTGATCTGGTACGTGTGTTTCCGGTGTTTCTGTATCCGGCTGTGGCTTTTCGGTTTCGTTGGTATCCGGAACAGCCGGTCGAACTTCCAGTTTTTTGATTGCAGTTTCCAGATTTTTTGCCATTTCGTCAACGAGATTCTGCTGTGCGGCAGTGCAGTCACGGTTGATGGCCTGGATGGCTTCTTTTAAGCGGCTGACGCTGTCCGGTGTGTACCGGTAAAGATCAGAATCATCCGGAACGCTTTTCAGCAGTTCATCGATCTTGCTGTAATCTGCCGGGAAGAGTTCTTTTGGATCTTTGCAGGTCAGTCCTTTCTTTCTGGCATAAGCTTCACCTGCACTTCCGGCAGATGCATATACGATAAAGTTATTCGGGCATCCGCTAAAAGCTTCGTAAACATTGCCATGGCTTTCTTCATATGCGATCGTTGTCACACTGTCCGGAATATAAACTTTTTCCAGGTGCTCACAGTTTTCAATGGCATCTTCTTCCAGTTCTTTTGTACCTTCTCCGATTTTCAGAATACGCAGGTTCGAAAGATTAGTGAGCGTATTTTTTTCCAGGATCTCCATCGGTTTCAGAGTAACTTCGGAAATACCTGCCGGGACAGAGTAGATTCTTGAGTAATCTTTGGAATAAAGTATTCCGTCATAGGACGCAAATACCGGATTGTTTTCATCTACGGAAATAGATTCCAGAGATTTTGAATAGAAAGAACGGATCTCATAGTCACTTAAGTAGATTCCGTATTTTACCGTTTCCGGAAGCACCAGTTCTTTTGCTGCTGTATCCTGAAAGGAATGTTCATAATAAATCTGGCTTTCTGCGGCGATACTGATCACAGGATAACCATTGCAGCTTTTCGGGATTTCCAGACGCTCCGCATTTCCGGTATAGCCGACAGCACCAATGCCGCCCAGATAGTAAGTAAATTCAAAGCCGTCCTTTTCATAAAGAACAGCTTCCAAGCTGTCTGTTTTATAATGAGAAGAGATGTCGGAAGGATCATCCAGCGAGATCTGCCACATGGATGCATCGACGATGCCCCATTTGCCGTCACACAGAACGAAATCCCATGCATGGCCTTCTGCTTCCCAGTAGCCGTGGGCGATGATACATGGAACATCGATGGCGGCGAGCATGGTCTTACAGAGATTGGCTTTTCCCTGACATACTCCGGTTTTTTCTTTAAATACTTTATAAGGATCATTATCCTCAAGATCCGCAGGGGCATCTTCGCCGACAGAAGCCTTCAGACTGGTGTCTTTTGCCCACTGATAGATGGCGGTGATCTTATCCTTTGTGGAACTGTATTTTTTTGTTAAATCTAAAGTAAATGTACGGATTGTCTGATACTGTGAATCCGTGATATTCAGATGCTGTGTTCCGATAAATTCTTGTGCGGAATTGCTGTTAAAATCAGAAGCGAGAATTTGAAGACAATCGTCGGTGGTGTTTGCCGCATTTGCGGTTGTATGCAAAGGTATGACCAGGCATACAAACAGAAAAAAATGAAGCAAAACAGAATACATATTTTTTTTCATGAAATAACCCTCTCTTTCTAAAAAGATATCGTGTTTTACGGATGAAGAATATGGTAATCTTTTCGTAACTGTGAAAGTACTGAACAGTTACATCTTTTCATTGTAATCCGGATGTTATATTACATAATCATTTGCATAAGTTTCACGCTGCTGATCCAGAAGATCCTGCAAAGTGATCCCATCTACATAGTCATCAATGACTTTTTTCAATCCTTTCCATACGGAAAGTGTCGTACACATGTCGGCTCTCTGACAGAGTACCGGCTCATTGTCCAGACAGGCAACCGGTGACAGACTTCCCTCTGTTGCACGTAAGATATCACCGACGGTGTATTTGTCCGGTGTTTTTGCCAGACGGTATCCGCCCTGAAATCCGCGGCTTGCGAGCAGGAAACCGGATTTGTTCAGGATCGGGATGATCTGTTCCAGATATTTTTTGGAAATATCCTGTCTTGCTGCGATGTCTTTTAAAGCGATGTAACCCTCGCTCTGATGTTCTGCAAGATCCAGAAGCATACGCAGAGCATATCTTCCTTTTGTAGAAATTTTCATTTTTTCTCACCTCGTTTCATATATTAGCAGTGTTGAAAGTGTTGTCCTCCGGCATGACGCCTGTGAATTGCTTCACTGCCGGGTGATTTCAGCAATGGAACGTTCAACCTTAGAATGATAGTATCATATTTCCTATCGTATTTCTAGAGATTTAAAAAAGGAAGTCTGAAAAAAATGAAAAAAGGTGTTGACAAATACTGGATGTTGGCATATAATTCGAGTAAATCATATAAAACATATCGAAAAGGTAGGAATAAATAAGGAGGAAAATAACATGTCCAACATTTATAAAGGAACTTTAGGATTGATCGGAAATACACCACTGGTAGAAGTTGTAAACATAGAAAAAGATCAGGAGCTTTCAGCAACTGTCTTGGCAAAACTTGAGTACTTTAACCCGGCAGGAAGCGTAAAAGACCGTATTGCAAAGAGCATGATCGAAGACGCTGAGAGCAAAGGACTTCTGAAAGAAGGTTCTGTTATCATCGAGCCTACATCCGGAAATACCGGTATCGGACTGGCATCCATTGCAGCAGCAAAAGGATACCGCATCATCCTGACCATGCCGGATACGATGAGTATTGAAAGAAGAAACATCCTGAAAGCATATGGTGCAGAACTGGTGCTGACAGAAGGTGCAAAGGGTATGAAAGGTGCCATCGCAAAAGCAGATGAGCTGGCAAAAGAAATCCCGAACAGCTACATTCCGGGACAGTTTGTAAACCCGGCAAACCCGGCAGCACACAGAGCAACCACAGGTCCGGAAATCTGGAAAGACACAGACGGCAAGGTAGATTTCTTCGTAGCCGGTGTTGGTACAGGCGGAACACTGACAGGTGTCGGTGAATATCTGAAAGAGCAGAATCCGGATATCAAGATCGTGGCAGTAGAGCCGGCAACTTCCCCGGTTCTTTCCGAAGGCAAGGGAGGTCCACATAAAATCCAGGGTATCGGTGCAGGATTTGTACCGGAAGTACTGGATACAAACATTTATGATGAAATCATCAAAGTAGAAAACGAAGACGCATTTGCAACAGGCAAACTGATTGCCAAGAAAGAAGGCGTACTGGTAGGTATTTCCTCAGGTGCAGCTCTTTACGCAGCAATCCAGCTGGCAAAACGTCCGGAAAACAAAGGAAAAACCATTGTAGCACTGCTTCCTGACACAGGAGATCGTTACTACTCCACAGCATTATTTACAGACTAATTCAAAGAAAGGTAAAATGCCACGCCAGATGGCAGTAAAAGGTGAATAACATGAGCGAAAAAATTACAAGAGAAAACAGAAAATTTAAATTTGAAACATTACAGCTTCACGTAGGTCAGGAAACTCCAGACCCGGTAACCGATGCAAGGGCAGTTCCGATTTATCAGACTTCTTCTTATGTATTCCGTAACTGCGATCATGCAGCTGCAAGATTTGGTCTGGCAGATGCCGGTAACATCTACGGAAGACTGACAAACCCGACAGAGGATGTATTCGAAAAGAGAATCGCAGCTCTGGAAGGCGGTGTTGCAGCACTGGCAGTAGCATCCGGAGCAGCAGCTATTTCATATACTATTGAAAACCTGGCACAGAACGGTGACCACATCGTATCTGCAAAAAATATTTACGGCGGTTCCTTCAACCTGCTGGAGCACACACTGCCACAGTACGGTATCACAACAACCTTTGTAGATATCTTTGATCTGGATGCAGTAGAAGCAGCTATCCAGGATAATACAAAAGCTGTTTATATCGAAACTCTGGGCAACCCGAATTCAGACGTAGTAGATATTGAAGCTATCGCAAAGATCGCTCATGCACATAAAATCCCGCTGGTTGTTGACAATACGTTTGCAACACCATACTTGGTAAGACCGATCGAGTACGGTGCAGATATCGTTGTACATTCTGCAACAAAATTCATCGGCGGCCATGGAACAACCATCGGCGGTGTTATCGTAGATGGCGGTAAATTCGACTGGGAGGCATCCGGTAAATTCGCTTCTCTGACAGAACCGAACCCAAGCTACCATGGCATCAGCTTTACAAAAGCAGTAGGACCTGCAGCATTTGTTACAAAAATCCGTGCAATCCTGCTGAGAGATACCGGTGCAACCATCTCTCCATTCCACTCATTCATTTTCCTGCAGGGACTGGAAACACTGTCTTTGAGAGTAGAGCGTCATGTAGAGAACGCACTGAAAGTCGTACAGTACCTGAAGAATCATCCGCAGGTAGAAGAAGTACATCATCCGTCTGTTTCGGATGATCCGAAACAGAAAGAGCTGTATGCAAAATATTTCCCGAACGGCGGCGGCTCTATCTTTACCTTTGAGATCAAAGGTGACGCACAGAAAGCAAAAGATTTCATCGACAATCTGGAGCTGTTCTCCCTGCTGGCAAACGTAGCAGACGTAAAATCTCTGGTTATCCATCCGGCAACCACTACACACAGCCAGTGCACAGAGGAAGAACTTCTGGATCAGGGGATCAAACCAAACACAATCCGTCTGTCCATCGGTACAGAGAACATTGATGACATCATCCAGGATCTGGACGAAGCATTCAAAGCAGTACAGTAAGAATAAAAGCGTGTGAAGTGCGGAACAATCCGTGTGGCATCTTTATAAAATACAGGTGAGAAATATAAAAATAAAGCAACGATCGTGAAAACGAGAGCAGAGAAATGTGCGAAAGAGGCACGGATCTCTGCTCTTTTTTATGGAAAAGAAAAATGTTTTGAGAAAAAGGAGGAAAATTATGAGAAAAAGAGTATCACGTATTCTGGCGGTAACGCTGGCAACCGCAGTTACGGTCACCGCCATGCCATCTGAGGCGGAGGCAGCATTTCGAAGTTTTGACAGTGTGCCAAAAGCGGTATCCCAAGCAATTTCGCAGGCGGCATCACAAAAAGAGATCCGTTATTTTCCGGTAACGCTTTATGATTATGATCAGGACATGATCAATCAGGCAGTTTATCAGGAAGACAAGGCAGAAAATCCGAACAGCAGAGTTCTTCGGGGTATCTATTTTTCGAATGGTGCTCCCGGCAGCAGCTATGCCACCTGGAATACCTGGACCGGTCTGCTGACGACAAATAATACGATCTCATCCACACAGACCAGTCAGAAGGGTTATGTTTACAGCGGTCTGGTGGATTCTGACATGCAGAATGGAAACATTCATTTTACGGTTCCGGACGGCGGTATTTTTGATTCCGGTGACACAAAAACAAAAGAAGTTTACACGAATGTCGGACTGCCGTTTGTATATGAAAATGAATATTATACATTTGATGCAAGTCAGGATTCAGCGTATTTTTCTGGAACAGCAGCAAGTGAAACGAATCTGACCTGGAATGACACGGCACAGACGAATAAGACAGATAACAGAAAGGGCTTTTATCCGTTCAACAGCGGAACGAGTGTGAGGACGCCGGATTATCATTTTGGAATGATCGCAACGATTCCGTTTTCCATGACGGCAGATGGCAAAATTTCCAGCACTTCAGACGAAGATATCAAGTTTGAGTTTGCCGGTGATGATGATGTGTGGGTATTTATTGACGGAAAACTTGTTCTGGATATCGGCGGCATCCACGATTCAGTCAACGGAACGATTAATTTTGCACAGAACAAAACAGAAATTTCCGCGACCAGTTCCGGTCAGACAAGCGGAATGTTTATTAAAGGAGGAAGATCAACAGCCGGAAAGATCTCAAAAAAAGTGTTCCGGGATTCTGAAGGTGCGGGTATTTTTGATACCACGTTAAAAACATTTGCAGCGACCGATCAGCATACGCTGACCGTCTATTATCTGGAACGTGGAGAAGGAGCTTCCAACTGTAAAATCAAATTCAATCTGCCAATGAAAGATACCGTTTCGGTGCATAAAACAGTCAAAACAACAGACAGTAAAGGAATAAAACTGGATGACAGTATTTTAGCACAGATCAGCCAGCGAGATTTTTATTTTACGCTCTACCGTGACGGCGAAGCAGTGTCAGATGCAACTTACAATCTCTATGACATCAACAATCAGTATGTAGATACGAGAATGACCGGAACGGACGGAAGGTTTGCACTGAAAAATGGTCAGACTGCGAAATTCATCGGAACGATGGATGAAGATGACGGCAAAACCTATTATATTACCGAGGCGGACAACGGAGCGAGCTGGATCGTTCCGAAATGGAGTTATCAGGCGGAAGCAGCCGGTGGTTTCCATGTCGTGGATTCGGACAGTGCCGGAACGAGTATGAGCGTGACTGCAAAAGGTGAAGCAGACAAAGCAGATCAGGTATCGTTCACCTGTGAAAATGAAATGCTGCACAAAGAAACGGCATCTTTTGAGGCAAATGACGATTATATTGTTCTGGACTACGGACTTCCGGTTGAAATTGATCCTCTGGTAAATGATCTGGCAGTCGGAGGCAGCAAAGAACTGGTTGAAATCGACAGCAATTCTCTGAAATATGGAACGGCCGAAGTAAAAGACGGAAAAATCCATTACACGCTGACAAAACAGCTGACCGGCGTAGAAGTTTTAAATTATACTGCAAAAGTAAAGAGTACAAACGGTGTAGATGATCAGGAGGCACAGGCAAAGGTTTATATCATTCCGGCGACCGACATGTATTATGAAGAAGATTTCGGAATGGCAGAATATCCAAACGGAAGCTGGGAACAGGAGGGAACACCTCAGGAGGATTACCAGGAACCGGGCGTAGTCGGGGATGCCGGTGACAGTCCGTATGGTTCAGATGTTGCTTATTTAAGTGACAGCGAAGACAGCAACGGTTCCAGCTGTTATGTAAGCACAGAAAAAGGTGCAGCAAAATTTACTTACACCTTTACCGGAAAGGGAACTTCTTTCTTTGCAAGGACATCCAATAACAGCGGCTATCTGCGGATCGTGATCAGAGATGCAAAAGGCAGAGAAATCTATCATGGATACCGCAACACCATTTATCAGAGTGAAAACAAGATCACTTTATACAATATTCCGGTATTTACCTGGAATACTTCCGAATATGGCACATATAATGTAGAAGTGTCTGTTGCAAAGGCGGGAAATCGTTTTGGCTCAGATTTCTGGCTGGATGGGATCCGTGTGATGCAGCCGCTTGATGAGACGAATGAACATGCGGATATTGCAGCACAGGCCTACAACCAGGATGGTGAAGCAAATATGACGGCAGTTACACTGCGTCAGAAACTTCTCTCCGATTATACGGAGGTTGATGAGAACGGCGAGATCCAGTGGGATGGAAAAACATTTGTGGTATTTACCGATTCAAACGGTGAGATCAAAAAAGCTTCCGAATATAAGAGCAACGGGCCGAAAGAAGAGGTTTATCTTGATGAAGATCAGAGCGTAACCTTCTCTTTAAAAGACTGGGATCCAAATACGAACAAACTTTATCTTGGAGTAAAAGCTCCGTTCGGAAATGCAAAAGTCTCAGTCAACGGACAAATCCTGGAACTTAAAAATGCAGCAGACTGTTATTATGAAATTTCAAAATGTGCGGATATCAGTGAAAAAGACGGAAGCACGATAGCTACATTTGAGATCAAAGCCGAAGAGGGACTGGTTTCCTCAACCAATATCAAAGTAACCGGAAATGCCGAGTTTACGATCATAAAGAAACAGACATACGGGAAGGGGAATGGATATGAAGAAAACGTATGAAACTCCAAAAGCAGAAGTGGAACGCTATCAGCTGGATGCTTCGATCGCAAGCAACTGTGAAACGGTCGTCCACAACGGTCCGCAAATGAACGGATACAGCCAGTGCAGCGATTACATCGATCCGTTTGAGACATACAGTGCTGCAAAAAGTGTGCACAATGTACAGTTTTATTCGGAGGATACGTGCGACTGTTACACGACAGCAGGCGGCGGTTACTGGACATCCTGAACACAAAAAGAAACAGAAAAAGCGAGGTACCGGGGATGCACATCATGTTATGCCTTGGCGGCGTGAAAATCTGTCTGGACTGTGAAAAAGAAATTCAGATCGAAGATGTGTTCCTTCCATTTATAATCCGGGAAAGATCCGGTATATTCGGGCAGGATGAAAAATGGAAAGAGACAGATATTCTGGCGGCGGTTTCTTGGAAGTGGGTAAAGCCGCCGCTTCGTTCTGCGGTAAAGCTTGGAGAAGATCTGATCCAGACTTACTATCGCAGGGAAGAGAAAAATTACTGTATTGTGTGGGAGGGAGAAAAGGGAGCAATTTCCTGCGTGGAATACGACGATACTTTTTCACATGTTTCGTGCAGGATACAGGAACGGCTGCTTCCGGTTGCACCGAAAAGTCTTGGTGAAATCCTGCGTTATTTTCCGATGCGGGCCATCCTTCAACAGTTTCTTGTACTGTTTTTTCACGCGGCACAGATTACATATCAGGAAACCGGGATTTTATTTGCCGGACCATCCGGGGCGGGAAAGACCACGCAGGCAAAACTCTGGGAGAGGTTCAGAAATGCCAGGATCATCTGCAATGACCGGACACTTCTGCGAAAACAGGACGGAAACTGGCACAGCTACGGCTATCCGATGGATGGATCACAGCCGGTGCGAAGTGGGGAAGTACATGTGGCGGGATGCATCGTTCTGGTAAAACAGTCGCAGAATGGAAAGAGCAGCATCGAAAGAATGCGGGCAGGGAAAGCGATGGCACAGCTGATGCCGCAGCTTGTGATCGACCGGTGGAGTGAAAATGCCAGAAACCAGGCGGCAGAGAATCTGTTTTTGTTGCTGAAAGAAATGCCAGTTTACCAGCTGACTGCAACGATGGATGAGCAGGCAGTTGCGTGCCTGGAAAAAATCCTGAAGATGGACGATATCTGTAGGAAAAGATAAAATGAAATTTATTCAGACATGCAAAATGTGAAGCGAGTACAGAAGTAAGGTATACGGAAGAGTGTCACAAGAAATACATAACGTATGCTTAAACAGGAAGGAGAAGAGAAAATATGCAGGGAACGATCAGCAGGCGTTTATGGGCAAAAGCGGGAGCGGAGAGAATCCCACTGACCGGGGCATTTGAACTGCTCCCGATCTGTAATTTTGCCTGCAAAATGTGTTATGTCCGTAAAAGCAGGGCAGAAGTGGAAAAAGCAGGCGGACTGATGGATGGAAAGAGGTGGCTTGAGATTGCAGAAGATGCCGCAAAATGTGGTTTGCTGTTTCCGCTTCTGACGGGCGGGGAGCCGTTTCTGTACGAAGATTTTCAGGAAGTCTTTGCCGGAATGCAGGATCTTGGAATGCAGGTCAGCATCAATTCCAATGCATCCCGGATCGATCAGAACATGGCCAGGTGGCTTGGCAGGCACACACCGACCAGGATCAACATCACACTTTACGGGGCGAGTGAAGAGACTTATCAGAAGCTCTGCGGAAACGGCGAATCCTTTCTGAAAGTGAAAAATGCCGTCCGATGGCTGAAACAGTATGGGGTGCCGATCAAATTGAACGCCAGCATTACACCGCAGAATGTACAGGATCTGGAGAGTATGATTTCTTATGCAAAAGAGTGTCAGATACCGATCCAGGCTGCAACCTATATGTTTCCGCCGATTCGTCGAAACGCAGCAATGGTCGGACAAAATGAACGCCTCTCCCCGGAAGAGGCCGCACTTGCCAGAGTAAAGACCGATTTTCTGACCGGAGATGGGGATTGGTTTTGGCGGCAGGCTGAGCGGTTTGGCAGATTCCAAAAAGGCGAGGAACGGTTTCGGGAAAATTCTGACGAAGAAAAAAGATGTGAAGACAAAAAGATGACGGATGAAAATGTGATGACTATGCACTGCCGGGCCGGACACTGTTCTTTCTGGGTGGACTGGCAGGGCAATCTGGTCAACTGCGGCATGTACGCTTCGGCAAAAACATCTTTAAAAGAGCGTTCTTTTGCAGAAGCCTGGAAAGAACTGGTTGCACAGACAGAAAAAGTATGCTGTTCTCCGGCGTGTATACATTGTGCAAACAGAAAAATCTGTCATCCCTGCATTGCGATGATCGCTGCCGAATGTGGAGAAGAAAAAGGATGTCCGGAATATCTCTGCCGGATGCATGCGGCAGAGGCAGAAGTTTATCAGGCTGTGCTTGAAAAATGGAAGTCAGGCTGTGGGGATGCGGAAGTATTTCCCGTTCTTTTCTGATACTTGCCGTATGTCAGGTATTTGGCAAAAAAAGTGTCAGAAACACAAGAAAAAAAGTGTCAGAAACACAAGAAAGACTTGACTTCTTTTTAATGTCATGATAGACTGGTCTGGCGAATGGAAGTAGGTCTTTTTTTTATGCCTAAAATTCATCAGCCCATAAAGGCTGTGAGCAAAAAACAAAGAGAGCGAGGTGGAAGTTTTGCGCACAAGAATTACATTGGCATGTACAGAATGCAAACAGCGTAATTACAACATGACAAAGGATAAGAAAACTCATCCTGAGAGAATGGAAACCAAGAAGTATTGCAGATTCTGCAAGAAACACACGAATCACAAGGAAACCAAATAAGCCGGGTGCGAAAGGATAAGTGATTATATGAGCGAAAAGGAAAAGAAAGAAAAAGCTCCTAAAAAAAGCTGGTTCGACGGCCTGAAAGCTGAGTTCCGCAAAATTATCTGGCCGGATCAGAAATCCATCGGCAAGCAGACGGCAGCAGTCCTTAGCGTTTCGGTAGTACTGGGCGTTCTGATCACCATCATTGATATGATCGTACAGTACGGTGTTGATTTCTTAGTAAAATAAGGACAGGGTGATAATATGTCAGATGCAAACTGGTATGTAGTTCATACTTATTCAGGGTATGAGAACAAGGTAAAGGCCAACATTGAAAAAACAATTGAAAACCGTCACCTGGAGGATCAGATCCTTGAGGTTCGAGTTCCGATGCAGGAAGTTGTGGAAGTGAAGAACGGTGCCAAGAAGCAGGTTCTGAAAAAGCTGTTTCCGGGCTATGTTCTGCTGAACATGATCATGAATGATGATACCTGGTATGTCGTAAGAAATACCAGAGGTGTTACCGGCTTTGTTGGACCTGGATCCAAGCCAGTTCCGCTTACAGAGGAGGAAATGGCACCGCTCGGAATCAAACCTGCAGAGCTTGAGATTGATTTCGCAGAAGGCGATACGGTTACCATCACCGCAGGTGTGTGGAAAGATACCGTAGGCGTTATTCAGTCCATTAATCCAAGTAAACAGATCGTGACAATCAATGTCGAACTGTTCGGACGTGAGACTCCGGTAGAGATCGGTTTCACAGAAATCAAAAAAATGTAATATTTTTGGTATGCGTCACCGGCTGTGGCCGATGCCGCAATGTTGTAAGTAACAGAGAACCGCTTCGGAACAATCGGAAACCGAAGCAAGTGGGAGGGAAACCCCCGACAATACCACATAGGAGGTGCCTAAGATGGCAAAAAAAGTAACAGGTTATATTAAATTACAGATTCCTGCTGGAAAGGCAACACCGGCTCCACCAGTTGGTCCGGCACTTGGTCAGCATGGTGTTAACATCGTTCAGTTTACAAAGGAGTTCAACGCAAGAACAGCAGATAAAGGTGATCTGATCATCCCTGTTGTTATCACAGTATACGCAGACAGAAGCTTCAGCTTCGTAACAAAGACTCCGCCGGCAGCAGTACTGCTGAAAAAAGCATGCAACATCAAATCTGGTTCCGGTGTTCCGAACAAGACCAAAGTTGCTACAATCTCTAAAGATAAAGTAAGAGAGATCGCTGAAATGAAAATGCCGGATCTGAACGCAGCATCTGTAGAAGCAGCTATGAGCATGATCGCTGGTACAGCTCGTTCTATGGGTATCACTGTAGAAGACTAATTCATTTCATACAGGCTTCACAATAAGCTTGCAGTTCCGTAAACGAAAACGAAAAAACGTGGGAGGGATATTCCCGCAAACACCACCAGGAGGTTATTTAATATGAAACGAGGAAAGAAATACGTAGAGGCTGCGAAAGCAGTTGATCGTGCAACTCTCTATGATATTCCAGAAGCAATTTCTTTAGTAAAGAAAGTTGCTGTTGCAAAATTTGACGAAACAATCGAAGCTCATATCAAAACAGGATGTGACGGACGTCACGCAGATCAGCAGATCCGTGGTGCAGTAGTTCTGCCTCATGGAACTGGTAAAACAGTTCGTGTTCTGGTATTCGCTAAAAACGCAAAAGCAGACGAAGCTCAGGCAGCTGGTGCTGATTTCGTAGGCGGAGAAGAACTGATCCCGAAGATCCAGAATGAAGGATGGCTGGATTTCGATGTAGTAGTAGCAACTCCGGACATGATGGGTGTTGTAGGTCGTCTGGGTCGTGTACTTGGTCCTAAAGGACTGATGCCAAACCCGAAGGCTGGTACCGTTACTATGGACGTAACAAAAGCTATCGCTGATATCAAAGCTGGTAAGATTGAGTACAGATTGGACAAGAATAACATTATCCATGTGCCACTTGGAAAAGCTTCCTTCGAAGAGGATGCACTGCGCGAAAACTTCCAGACGCTTATTGATGCAATTAATAAAGCAAAACCAAGCACACTGAAAGGTCAGTACCTGAGAAGTGTTACAATCGCTCCTACTATGGGACCGGGCGTAAAACTGAATCCGGTAAAACTGGTTTAATTCAGATTTGCAAGGCGAGCAGAGACCGCTGTATCGAGAAATCGATATGGCGGTCTTTTTTTGAGTTAAAATTATGGGATTATTATATAAAACAACGAAAATACACCTGTTTTTTTCTCTTTCTTTATGGTAATATGATATTATATGTAAACAGATGCGAAAGGATGAGAGGGATTTTGCGTCTGATCTTGCAAAAAAAGCAGATTTAATTTAGTAAATCTGCATACAGCCTCCATCAGCCTGCGGAAGTGTACGGGAAAACAGACCATGCGATGTATGGCGTGCAGCTTGCAGCAGGAAGACGGGGATTCTTAAAATTAAAAACAGGAGGTTACTATGAAAAAGAAAAGAACATGGAGCAGCATGGCGAAACGAACAGCATGCATTCTGACGGCGTTATGTGTTACTGCGGCAGCAGTGCCAGGCACGGGTGGTTATAATTATAACGAAGTGTTTGCGGCGGAAGAAGCGGATGACCTGAGAGAAGGTCTGTCTGTTTATCTGAATTTTGACGATGCCCTGACCACGAACAGTGCATCACAGTCTGCCCAGAAAGTGGAAGTGCAGGGCAGCGGAGTTACCAGAAAAGAGAGTGAAGGTATTTCAGGAAGTGCGGCATATTTTGATGGAACATCTGCATCTTCGCTGAAACTGCCAGATGCAGTCAATGCAGCTCGGGATGATGTCACGCTGATGGCATGGATCAAGTGCGATGACGATATGTTTGGCGGCAGCACGGACAAAAAATATCTGTTCCAGCAGACAGGGGCGGGACGGAGCATTCTCTATCTGGATTCTAATATGAAACTTGGGACTTATGTAACAGCCAGCGATGTGCTGAGCAAGAGCCCGGTAGCCGGAGGCAAATGGGTGCATGTGGCATTTACAAGCAGCCATACGGCGAAAAAAGCACAGTTTTATATCAATGGAAAACTGGTAAACGAAAACACGTTGGACGGTAGTTATGTAGATGCACTCACGGATCTCCTGATCGGAAATCATAAGAATGCTACTGAAAAAACGGGTTTCAAAGGATATATGGATGAAGTGCGTTATTATAAAAAAGTGATGACACCGGCACAGATCCAGAGTATTTACGAGGTTTATTCTGAAAATGCTGTCACGAACCTAGACATTACGGTGGATACTTCCAAAGAAGTGCGTGAAATCTCAAAAGCAATGTTTGGCATCAATCATCGTTATCATAATAATGCTTACAGCTCATGGAACGCATCAGAAAAGAAAGTGGAAGCTAAATTTAATGAATATGTAAAAGAAGCACATTTTGGTTCTGTACGTTATCCAGGTGGAACGGTATCCAATCTGTTTGACTGGAAACGCAGCATCGGACCTGCAGAGCAGCGAAAGAAAACAGTACATGGACTTCCGGAAACATCTGATCCGATCACACCGAATTTCGGGCTGGATGAGGCAATGAGCTGGATTTACGATGATATCAAAGCAGAGGCGGTCTGGGTTTATGGTATGGGTCAGGGAAGTGCAGCAGATGCGGCAGATTTGATCGAATACTTAAATGCACCGGCAGACGGTGAGGTGACGAACCCAAACGGTGGCGTAGACTGGGCAGAAGTGCGTGCAGCCAATGGGCATCCGGAACCTTATGGTGTAACACGTTTTGAAATCGGAAATGAAATCGGTTATTACAGACAGACCTACTGGATGGATGGCAGAGGAAACACTGACTGGATGGATGCTTATATTGACGGCGGCAGAATGACTTTCGGTCAGAATACCAGGACGGTTAAGGATGAAGACTGGAGAGATCAGGCCACAAACAGTGATGGAACAGCAAATCAGGTTCGCTATGTACGTTATACACCGGCAGTAGAAAATTCTGTGGCTGTCTATGTAGGCGGAACACAGTGGCAGATCGTGGATTCCCTGGAAGGCAAGGGGGCACAGAATGTCTGCACGGTAGACTGCAAAACAGGTAAAATTACATTTGGTGATGGAATAAATGGAAATGTTCCACAGTCAGGAAAGGCAATCACCGCATCTTACCAGAGTGACCGTGATGGATTTGTGTCGTATTATCAGGCGATGAACAAGATTGCTGATGAACTGGGGATGGAGATCCAGGTATACTGCGGAAGCGGCAAGCAGGTTTCTTTTGTGCAGAAAATGGCACAGAAAGGTTACAATAAGTATTATGATGGTGTTGTTATTCATCCGTACAGTGATACAAGCGGCGGAGTTATTGCAGACAATGATCCGGAGTTCTATGAAAAAGTGCTCGGACGGTCATTGCAGTACAATATGCCCCGTGTAAAAGAACTGGTGGATGCGATGAAGCAATATGCACCTGGAATGGGGAAAGTGCCAGTTCTGTCTGAATTTGGCGTATATAACCATAATACCCAGTTTGTCCGTGGGATCGGACATGCTGTTTACATTGCAAATGAAATGATTGATTACATTGGCTTTGGAACACCTTATATCAACAAACATTGTCTGGTTGATTATCCATATGGAGCAGATAACCTTGGCTCAGGCTCTCAGTGTGTGATCCAGGCGATCAAACAAAACGATGGAACGACCGATTTTGTGTCGACCCCTTCTGCAAAAATGTTTTCCATTTTCAATAATATGACAGGAACAACGCAGATTGGCCAGAAAATTGAAGGAAATGTGACCTGTTATACCTATAAGGGGTACAATGTTCCGCTTGTAAAAGCAATTTCCTCAAAAGATGAACAGGGGAATATTTATCTTACGGTTGTGAATAACAGCAGAGATGAAAGAACAGATGTAAATCTGATCATAGACGGAAAAGACCTGACAGGAAAAGATCTTCAGGTATGGTATCTGACATCGGATGATGTGCTGGATGAAAACACACAGGCAAATCCAAATAAAGTAGATGTACAGAAAACAAAGATTTCCGTAACAGAGAAAACAGCAAAATACAGCCTGGCTCCGCATTCTGTTACTGCATTCAAAATCCCGGCAGATGCACAGAAAGAAAGCGAAACAGAGAGTGAAACGCAGAAAGAGACAACAACGGAATCGGAAAAAGAATCGGAAAGTGAAACAATAAACAAACCGTCGGATGATAAAAAACAGACGGAAACTCAAACGCCGGCAGCACCGGCAAAACCGACTGTGACCAGACCGAAAGCTGTCAGAAATGTAAAAGCAAAAGCAACGAAAAAAGGGATCCGGATCACCTGGAAAAAAGTATCCGGTGCAAATGGATATTATATTTATCGCTCCACAAAGAAAAAGAGCGGATATAAAAAGATTCATGTTGTGAAAAAGGGAAAGACCCAGAGTTATCTTGACAAGAAGGCACGCAAAGGAAAAACTTACTATTACAAGATCCGGACTTATAAAAAAGCGGGCGGTAAGAAAATGCAGAGTAACTGGTCAAAAGTGGTCAGAAAAAAATACAAAAATTCTTAGTCAGAAAAATGCAAAAACTCCTTGACATAACAGTGGCAGATGTGCTATAGTTTTACAGAAAACTGCCAGAGACAGCAGGTGCCGTTAGGCATAAGGTTAAAACGCCTGCCGAGGAGTGAAGAATTCTTAAGAGAATGATTACAGAACCTCTCTGTTAGTTTGACAGAGAGGTTTTTCATTGTTATGAATTCCTCCCAGAATATTCAGTGGTGGGCTTTTATGGCACACCGGGCAGAATCTATAAGGAGGTAAAAGTTAATGGCAAAAGTAGAACAGAAACAGCCGATCGTGGCAGAGATCAGTGAGGCGATCAAAGATGCGGCTTCCATCGTACTGGTTACTTACAGCGGAATCACCGTAGAGCAGGATACTGCAATGCGTAAAGAGCTCAGAGAAGCCGGTGTTTCTTACAAAGTGTACAAAAACACAATGATGAACTTTGCATTCAAAGGCACACCTTGTGAAGAACTTTGCAAACATCTGGAAGGACCGAACGCAATCGCTATCAGCAAAGATGATGCAACTGCTCCTGCAAGAATCCTGGCTAAATATGCAAAAGATGTGAAAGCACTGAAACTCGTTGCAGGTGTTGTAGAAGACGCTTACTACGATGAGGCAGGTATCACAGCACTGTCAAGCATCCCTTCAAGAGAAGAACTGCTGGGCAAACTGCTTGGAAGCATCCAGTCTCCGATCGCAAACTTTGCACGCGTTATCAGCCAGATTGCAGAGAAACAGGAAGAAGCATAAGAATAAGAATCATCACAGAGGCCGCATAGAAAATGCCGCCTGAAAAAATAAAAATAATGGAGGAAAATAAAATGGCAAAATTGACAACAGCTGAATTTATCGAAGCTATCAAAGAGTTATCTGTATTAGAGTTAAATGATTTAGTAAAAGCATGTGAGGAAGAATTTGGTGTATCTGCAGCAGCAGGTGTTGTAGTTGCAGCAGCAGGTGCTGGTGAAGCAGCAGCTGAAGAAAAAGATGAGTTTGACGTAGAACTGACAGAAGTTGGTGCTAACAAAGTTAAAGTTATCAAAGTTGTTCGTGAAGTAACTGGTCTGGGACTGAAAGAAGCGAAAGCAGTAGTTGACGGAGCTCCTAAGGTTCTGAAAGAAGCTGCATCTAAAGCAGAAGCTGAAGACATCAAAACAAAACTGGAAGCAGAAGGAGCAAAAGTTACTCTTAAATAATTGTAACTGCTTTTTTGTAAAACAGAACTTGCACCGGTCAGGAGTAATCCTGGCCGGTTTTTGCGTCAATAAAAAAGATACTTGACATTGACAAACAGACGTGGTAGTATGGAAAGTGCACTATTGTGAAAGTGTATGCTTTTTGGTATAACTATGCCCAAAAGTGCCAAAAGTGACTTGAATTTTTTAGATAGAAAGAACAGGGGTGAAATGTCAATGGAGAAAAACAGAATACGTCCAATTAAAAGCGGCAAAAGCTTCCGTATGAGTTATTCCAGACAGAAAGAGGTTCTTGAGATGCCTAACCTGATCGAAATACAGGTGGACTCTTATAAATGGTTCCTGGAATCTGGACTCAAAGAGGTTTTTGATGATATCTCGCCAATTACAGACTACAGCGGCAAGCTGAGCCTGGAATTTGTGGATTTCACGCTGTGCGAAGATGACGTAAAATATTCAATCGAAGAATGTAAAGAACGTGACGCAACATATGCTGCACCTTTGAAAGTAAAAGTAAGACTTCATAATAAAGAGAACGATGAAATCAATGAGCATGAGATCTTTATGGGAGATCTGCCATTGATGACAGCAACCGGTACCTTCGTGATCAACGGTGCAGAGCGAGTAATCGTCAGCCAGCTGGTACGTTCTCCTGGCATCTATTATGCAATCGCACATGATAAACTGGGTAAAAAACTGTATTCTTCTACTGTTATTCCGAACCGTGGTGCATGGCTGGAATACGAGACAGACTCCAATGACATTTTCTATGTTCGTGTAGACAGAACCAGAAAGGTGCCGATCACCGTTCTGATCCGTGCACTTGGCTACGGAACCAATGCGGAGATCATCGATCTGTTCGGTGAAGAACCGAAAATCCTTGCCAGCCTGACAAAAGATACTTCCGAGAGCTATCAGGAAGGTCTGCTTGAGCTGTACAAAAAGATCCGTCCGGGCGAACCGCTGGCAGTTGACAGTGCAGAGAGCCTGATCACAAGCATGTTCTTCGATCCGAGAAGATATGACCTTGCAAAAGTCGGACGTTATAAGTTCAACAAAAAACTGCTGCTTCGCAACCGCATCTGCGGACAGGTTCTGGCTGAGGATGTTGTAGACGAGTCTACCGGTGAGATCCTGGCTGAGGCTGGTACAGAAGTAGATAAAGCACTTGCAGACAAGATCCAGAATGCAGGCGTTCCGTTTGTATGGATCCAGACAGAGCAGCGTAACGTAAAGGTGCTCTCCAATATGATGGTAGACCTTGGCGAATGGGTTGACTTTGATCCGGAATCTGCAGGTGTTACAGAATTAGTATATTATCCGGTACTGCAAAAAATACTGGAAGAAAACGCCAGCGAAGAAGATATTAAGGATGCGATCCACAAAAATATCCATGAGCTGATTCCGAAGCATATCACAAAAGAAGATATTTTTGCTTCTATTAACTATAACATGCATCTGGAGTACGGCATCGGCCATGATGACGATATCGACCACCTGGGCAACCGTCGTATCCGTGCAGTCGGAGAACTGCTGCAGAACCAGTACCGTATCGGTCTTTCCAGACTGGAGAGAGTCGTTCGTGAAAGAATGACAACACAGGATCTGGAAGGCATTTCTCCACAGTCTCTGATCAACATCAAACCGGTGACAGCGGCCGTGAAAGAATTCTTCGGATCTTCCCAGCTGTCCCAGTTCATGGATCAGAACAACCCACTGGGTGAGCTGACACACAAGAGACGTTTATCCGCCCTGGGTCCTGGCGGTCTGTCACGAGACAGAGCCGGATTTGAGGTTCGAGATGTACACTATTCCCACTACGGAAGAATGTGTCCTATTGAGACTCCTGAAGGACCGAACATCGGTCTGATCAACTCACTGGCATCTTATGCAAAGATCAACGAATATGGTTTCATCGAAGCACCATATCGTAAAATCGATAAAACAGATCCTAAGAACCCGCGTGTCACAGATGAAGTAGTATATATGACTGCGGACGAAGAGGATAATTACCATGTAGCACAGGCGAATGAGGCTCTGGACGAAGAAGGACACTTCATCAGCAAGAACGTTTCCGGTCGTTACCGTGAAGAGACACAGGCATACGAAAGACACATGTTTGATTACATGGACGTGTCTCCTAAGATGGTATTTTCCGTTGCTACTGCACTGATTCCGTTCCTGCAGAACGACGACGCAAACCGAGCTCTGATGGGATCTAACATGCAGCGTCAGGCTGTACCGCTTCTGACAACCGAAGCTCCTGTAGTAGGAACCGGTATGGAAGAAAAGACAGCGGTTGACTCCGGTGTATGTGTGGTTGCAAAGAAAAATGGTACGATCGAGTCTTCTGAATCCAAACGTATCGTGGTTCGCAACGATGATGGTACAAGAGATGAGTATCGTCTGACCAAGTTTTCACGAAGCAACCAGAGTAACTGCTACAATCAGCGTCCGATCGTTTTCAAGGGCGACAGAGTTGCTGCCGGACAGGTTATCGCAGACGGTCCTTCCACATCCAACGGCGAAATCGCTCTTGGTAAGAACCCTCTGATCGGATTCATGACCTGGGAAGGTTACAACTACGAGGATGCCGTTCTACTGAGTGAGAGACTGGTTATGAACGATGTATATACATCTGTCCATATCGAGGAATACGAAGCAGAAGCACGTGATACCAAACTGGGACCGGAAGAGATCACACGTGACGTTCCTGGTGTCGGTGATGAAGCACTGAAAGATCTGGATGAGCGTGGTATCATCCGTGTCGGTGCAGAAGTGCGTGCCGGTGATATTCTGGTCGGAAAAGTAACACCGAAGGGCGAGACAGAGCTGACAGCAGAAGAGCGTCTGCTGCGTGCAATCTTCGGAGAAAAAGCACGTGAAGTACGTGATACTTCCCTGAAAGTACCGCATGGTGAATATGGTATTGTCGTAGATGCAAAAGTCTTTACAAGAGAAAATGGTGACGAGCTGGCACCGGGTGTAAATCAGTCCGTAAGAATTTACATTGCACAGAAGAGAAAGATCTCTGTAGGTGACAAGATGGCCGGTCGTCATGGTAACAAGGGTGTGGTTTCCCGTGTCCTTCCTGTTGAAGATATGCCGTTCCTGCCAAATGGCCGTCCGCTGGATATCGTACTGAATCCGCTGGGTGTGCCGTCTCGTATGAACATCGGTCAGGTCCTGGAGATCCATCTGAGCCTGGCTGCAAAAGCACTTGGATTCAATATCTCAACACCAGTATTTGACGGTGCAAACGAGGTAGACATTATGGACACACTGGATCTGGCAAACGATTATGTCAATCTGGAGTGGGAAGAATTCGAAAAGAAACATGGCGAAGAGCTTCTGCCGGAAGTTCTGCAGTATCTGTATGACAACCGTGACCACAGAGCACTCTGGAAAGGCGTACCGCTGTCAAGAGACGGTAAAGTAAGACTGCGTGACGGACGTACCGGAGAATATTTCGACAGCCCGGTAACCATCGGACACATGCATTATCTGAAACTGCATCACCTGGTAGACGATAAGATCCATGCACGTTCCACAGGCCCGTACTCCCTGGTAACACAGCAGCCTCTGGGTGGTAAAGCTCAGTTCGGCGGACAGCGTTTCGGAGAGATGGAGGTTTGGGCTCTGGAAGCATATGGTGCTTCTTATACACTGCAGGAGATACTGACTGTTAAATCGGATGATGTTGTCGGACGTGTTAAGACTTATGAAGCGATCATCAAGGGTGAAAACATCCCTGAACCTGGTATTCCGGAGTCCTTCAAAGTTCTGATCAAAGAGCTTCAGTCTCTTGGTCTGGATGTCAAAGTGCTCAAGGAGGACCAGACAGAAGTAGAACTTATGGAAACTGTTGACTATGGAGACACAGACTTACGTTCTGTCATCGAGGGCGACAACAAAGATTACAACAGAAAAGAGGAGTCCTCTTTCGGCGAGTACGGCTATACCAAACAGGAGTTTGAAGGCGACGAGCTGGTTGATGTACAGGAAGAGTCCGCACCGGATGAAGCAATCTTCAGCCCGGATGAAGTTTTCGAGGAAGAGTAAGCCGGAAGTGAAAGGAGAAACCATACATGCCAGAAACAACAAATAATGAAACGTATCAGCCAATTACGTTTGATGCCATTAAAATCGGTTTAGCATCTCCTGATAAGATCAGAGAATGGTCACATGGTGAAGTCCTGAAACCGGAAACCATCAACTACCGTACGCTGAAACCGGAAAAAGATGGTCTGTTCTGCGAAAGAATCTTCGGACCAAGCAAAGACTGGGAATGTCACTGTGGTAAATATAAAAAAATCCGCTACAAAGGTGTTATCTGTGACCGATGCGGAGTTGAAGTAACAAAATCAAGTGTACGCCGTGAGCGTATGGGACATATCGAGCTGGCAGCTCCGGTATCTCATATCTGGTACTTTAAGGGTATCCCTTCCAGAATGGGACTGATGCTGGATCTGTCACCGAGAGTACTGGAAAAAGTACTGTATTTTGCCAACTACATCGTTCTGGATAAAGGAACCAGCGAACTGCAGTACAAACAGGTACTGACTGAGAGAGAGTTCCAGGAAGCCAGAGAAAAATACGGTATGACATTCCGTGTCGGCATGGGTGCAGAAGCTGTCAAAGAGCTTCTGGAAGCCATCGACATGGAAAAAGAATCCGAAGAGCTGAAAAGAGGCTTAAAAGAAGCTACCGGACAGAAACGTGCAAGAATCATCAAGAGACTGGAAGTTGTAGAAGCATTCCGTGAGTCCGGCAACCGTCCGGAGTGGATGATCATGACTGTTATCCCGGTTATTCCGCCGGATCTGCGTCCTATGGTACAGCTGGACGGAGGAAGATTTGCAACTTCTGACCTGAACGACCTGTACAGAAGAATCATCAACCGTAACAACCGTCTGAAGAGACTGCTGGAGCTTGGAGCACCGGATATTATCGTCAGAAACGAAAAACGTATGCTTCAGGAAGCAGTAGATGCCCTGATCGATAACGGTCGAAGAGGAAGACCGGTAACCGGACCTGGTAACCGTGCTCTGAAATCTCTGTCCGATATGCTGAAAGGTAAATCCGGACGTTTCCGTCAGAACCTGCTCGGAAAACGAGTTGACTATTCCGGACGTTCCGTTATCGTCGTAGGACCGGAACTGAAAATTTATCAGTGCGGTCTGCCGAAAGAAATGGCAATCGAGCTGTTTAAACCTTTCGTTATGAAAGAGCTGGTAGCAAACGGAACATCACATAATATTAAAAACGCAAAGAAAATGGTAGAGAGACTTCAGCCGGAAGTATGGGACGTTCTGGAAGAAGTAATCAAAGAGCATCCGGTTATGCTGAACCGTGCTCCTACACTGCATCGTCTGGGTATTCAGGCATTTGAGCCGATCCTGGTAGAAGGTAAAGCGATCAAACTGCATCCGCTGGTTTGTACCGCATTCAACGCCGACTTCGACGGAGACCAGATGGCTGTACATCTGCCGCTGTCCGTAGAGGCTCAGGCAGAGTGCCGTTTCCTGCTTCTCTCACCGAACAACCTGCTGAAACCGTCCGACGGCGGTCCTGTAGCCGTTCCTTCACAGGATATGGTCCTTGGTATTTACTACCTGACACAGGAAAGACCGGGTTCGATCGGAGAAGGCAAGTACTTCAAGAGCGTGAACGAAGCAATCCTTGCTTATGAAAACAAAGCACTGACTCTGCAGACCAGAATCAAAGTGCGTATGACAAAGACCATGCCGGACGGTACAACAAAGACCGGTACGGTAGAGTCCACACTGGGACGTTTCCTGTTCAACGAGATCCTGCCTCAGGATCTGGGCTTTGTAAACAGAAGCATTCCGGAAAACGAAATGAAGCTGGAAGTAGATTTCCATGTAGGAAAGAAACAGCTGAAACAGATCCTGGAAAAAGTTATCAATACACACGGAGCTACCAAGACAGCAGAAGTGCTGGATGATATCAAAGCAACAGGATATAAATTCTCCACAAGAGCAGCTATGACCGTATCCATTTCCGATATGACCGTTCCGCCTGAAAAACCGGAACTGATCAAGCAGGCTCAGGAGACTGTAGACCACATCACAAAGAACTACAAACGTGGTCTGATCACAGAAGAAGAACGTTATAAAGAAGTTGTAGAGACCTGGAAAGAAACCGATGATGTTCTGACCAGAAAGCTGCTGGACGGACTGGATAAGTACAACAACATCTTCATGATGGCTGACTCCGGTGCCCGTGGTTCTGATAAACAGATCAAACAGCTGGCAGGTATGCGAGGACTGATGGCAGATACAACCGGTCATACGATCGAGTTGCCTATCAAGTCAAACTTCCGTGAAGGTCTTGACGTACTGGAATATTTCATGTCTGCACATGGAGCTCGAAAAGGTATGTCCGATACCGCTCTTCGTACAGCCGATTCCGGTTACCTGACAAGACGACTGGTTGATGTATCACAGGATCTGATCATCCGTGAGATGGACTGCTGCGAAGGCAAAGAAATTCCGGGTATGTATGTAAAAGCATTTACAGACGGCAAGGAAGAGATCGAAAGCCTGCAGGAGCGTATCACAGGAAGATTCTCCTGCGAGACCATTAAGAATAAAGACGGCGAAATCCTTGTAAAAGCAAACCATATGATCACTCCGAAACGTGCAGCACGTATCATGAGTGAAGGTGTGGACGCAAACGGCAAACCATTTGAACAGATCAAGATCCGTACGATCCTGAACTGTAAATCACATGTTGGTGTTTGTGCGAAATGTTACGGTTCCAACATGGCAACCGGTGAGCCGGTACAGGTTGGTGAATCCGTAGGTATCATCGCAGCACAGTCTATCGGTGAGCCGGGTACACAGCTGACCATGCGTACCTTCCATAACGGTGGTGTTGCCGGCGGCGATATCACACAGGGTCTTCCTCGTGTCGAGGAGCTTTTCGAGGCACGTAAGCCTAAGGGACTTGCTATCATCACTGAGATTTCCGGTGTGGCAACCCTCAAAGATACCAAGAAAAAACGTGAGATTATTGTGACAAACAGTGAGACAGGTGAGTCCAAGACTTATCTGATCCCTTACGGATCACGTATCAAAGTACAGGATGGAGTTTATCTGGATGCTGGTGATGAACTGACAGAAGGTAGTGTAAATCCGCATGACATTCTGCGAATCAAGGGCGTAAACGCTGTTCAGGATTACATGCTGCGTGAAGTACAGCGTGTATACCGTCTGCAGGGTGTAGAGATCAACGATAAACATATCGAAGTAATCGTTCGTCAGATGATGAAGAAGATCCGTATCGAGGATAACGGAGACACGGAACTTCTGCCGGGAACCATGGTAGACATCCTTGATTTCGAGGATATCAATGAAGAGATGATCGCTCAGGGCAAAGAGCCTGCAGAAGGAAAACAGGTAATGCTTGGTATTACAAAAGCATCCCTGGCAACCAACTCCTTCCTGTCAGCAGCATCCTTCCAGGAAACTACAAAAGTTCTGACAGAAGCAGCTATCAAAGGTAAAGTCGATCCGCTGATCGGTCTGAAAGAGAACGTTATCATCGGTAAACTGATCCCGGCCGGAACCGGTATGAAACGTTACCGCAACGTAAAACTGGATACCGGTGAGGATGAATATGAAATGGAAGATGACGATCTGATGCTGGATGAAACAGAAATGTCGGAAGAGCAGACAGAGATCACTTCGAAAGAAACAGCAGCAGATGCAGAAACTGCTGCAGCAGAGAATGCAGATGAGAATGTTGCAGACGATTTCGATGAAGTCGATTTGACAGCGGAAGATTCGGATTCTACCGAAGAATAAAGAGAATAACAAAACCCGTACAGGGTGTGGATTTTTTAAGAAAGTTCTTTTTTCGCCACATAGCTATCGAAAGGTAGTTATGTGGCGTTTTTTTGTTGCCATGTTGAGAAAAAGGGTACACCATCTTTTTGTATTGCGTTGCTGCGATATGTCATTGTCATTATTCCGGCAGCATTTCTGTTTGGAAAAATACTGGGAGCAAACGGCGTATGGCTGGCATTTCCGGTGGTAGAGGCAGAGGCATTGACAGCGGTGTTTGCAATCATACTATATCAGAGGTGAGATGATTCTCAACTGTAGGCGGCGGGCAACAAGATTTATTTCCTCTTCTGTTTCATGCATTATTTTCTGTAAATGATCACAAAACGGAACAAAATTTCTCGAATTTTTGATTTGACCATCTGGCGATTTTTTGATAAGATATGTAATATAACATTGTATTATATTACAAGCGATTAGGAGGATAAAGTATGGCTTTTTACAGTTTATCAGAAGCGGAACAGCACATTATGGACTACATGTGGGCACATGCAGATCAGGAGGAAATTCATCTGAATGAAATCATGGAGTACATGGAGACAAAAGGATATGTATGGAAACAGCAGACGGCCTATAGTTTTGTGATACGTCTGAAGAATAAGAAAATCCTGTCTTCTACCAAAAGAGGTAAACGTCGCTATTATTCTGTGAACATGTCAAGAAAAGAATTTATAGCAAAAGGTGTTCAGGAATACCTGAATCTTGCCTATGATGGTTCTCTGCTGGTGTTTTTACGTTCTCTTGAGGGCGATCATGGTCTCAGTGAAGAGCACAAACAGGAATTACAGCAATTTGTGAAAGAACAGCAGGAGAAGGAAGAAGAGAGACAGAAGCAGGAAGAAAGCAGCGAAAAAACAGAGTAACAGGGAACAGAATAATAAGCAAAAAACGAAAAATGATAAAACAAAAAATGCAAGTATTTTTGTCGGATGACGAAAGTACATGCATTTTTTCGTTTAGTTTTAATCGAAACTCAATTTCCGATTTTATCTCAGTCGAGAAGACTCCCACTTCTGCAAGTGGCGAGCAACAAACCTTTACAGATCAAAGAACCAGTCTTTTTCATGTTTCTTTTTTCTTCGGTGCTGTACCGGAGGAGTCTGTCTTGGATCTTCCGCAGGTTCGTCTGGAACGGTACTTTCCGGATTCTCATATGGAGCCTGTTCTTTTTCTGGTGAATAAGATGGCTGTCGGGAAACATTTTCGGAACGGTCAAATCCCCAGTCATGATCATATGGATCATTTGTTTCCTGATAATTTCGCTCGGCATATTCCGGTTTGGCATTGAAGTCGATTTCCTGTTCTGGAGACCAGAAAGGATCGTTTGGATTAGTAGCCTTTTTGTCGGAAGTACGTGATGTATGCTCCGGATGAAGTCCGGCTTCTACTTCTTCCCTTGACCAGGTTCTGGTACTCTGCTGTGACTGCGATTCTCTGACGGGCTGCTCATAGTAATCGCGGTTACTGCGGTCAGGAGTCTGTGATTCGCAGTAATTCTGCTCGCAGTTGTCGTATCCGTAACCGTTTTCCGGATTTTTGCCGCTCTGTTCATAATAATCACGATGTCCATGATTATCATAATCATAATTCGGATTGCCGCTGCGGTTATCATAATCATAATTCGGATTGCCGCTGCGGTTATCATAACCATAATTCGGATTACCGCTGCGATTATCATAGCCATAATTCGGATTGCTGCTGCGACCGTCATAACCATAATTCGGATTAACGCCGCGGTTGTCATAGCCGTAATTTGGGTTACCTTCCGGCTGACCATAATAATCGCGGCCGCCGCGGTTATCGTAACCATAATTCGGATTGCCGCCCGGCTGTTCGTAATAATTACGCCCGCTGCGGCTGTCATAGCGACTATCATAACCATAATCCTGCCCACGGTTGTCATAACCATATCCAGATCCTGGATTCTGGTAATAGCGGTCATCCGGCTGTGGTGGCTGGTAATTGCCGTATTTATCATAGTAAGTTGTTTTTGACTTACCGCCAAAGAGCTTTTTCTTTGGCTTTTTCTGTTTTACTTTGACTTTTTCTTTAAAGACCGTCTTCCGTCCGGTCCAGCCGATGATGCGGACGACGATGATCCCAAAAAACACGCCGACGCTGTCGATACAGACATCCCTTGCCGAAGGACTTCGTCCGGCGATAAACGATTGGTGGAATTCATCTCCGCAGGCGAACCCGACGCAGATCAGCCCCGCCAGAAACATCAGAAGGATGCCGTGCAGTCCATATACATATAATGGAAAGGATACTGCGATAGCAAGAGCGAAATATTCGGTCATATGTGCCAGTTTGCGAGTGATAAAATCGATTTTATTTGCCCACTCATCGATTTGATCGTAACTGAGATTGGCGTTAAAAACATAGTCGGCTGTTTCGATGATCTTCACACTTGCCTGGTAGCTGAGCTGACCGGACATATCTCCGTCCTGAGCGGAGAAGGAGAAGATAATATACATCATAATGAGGGCAGGTACGAAAGAAAGTGGTTTCAATATTGTCCTCAACATAGCGATTCACCTCCATAATTATAAATAGCGAAAATGCCAGCATAAAGAGCATGCCGGTAAGCTAATTGCTTACGCGATATAATATCACTTTTAAAAGAAAAAGTCCAGCAAAGCCAGCCAGGTTTTCATGGATTTTAGGCGTATAATACAGTAAATATAGAAGCAGTGAAAATAAACAGAAGTTGTGGAATGCAACGTTTGTAATGGAAAATGGAGATGATGTATATGGGTGAAAAAATTTTGATCGTGGATGATGAAGAGTCGATGCCAGATCTTATCTGCAACTACTCTGAGAAAGATACAGAACCTCAGGATATTCTCTTTGAAAATATGCATAAAAAAAGTGCATAAAATTCCTGTAAATACTGCATAAAAAGCCTTGACAGACGCTGTTTCTGCCGATATAATGTGAATTGTGCGTGCCGATACACTATATCTATGTATCCACACACCTGAAAATGATTTTAAGCAACCACTACCGCAAATGCGGAATATTACAGGAGGTGAAAAGAATGCCAACATTTAACCAGTTAGTTAGAAAAGGTCGTCAGACTTCAGAAAAGAAATCTACAGCACCTGCTCTGCAGAAGGGCTTCAACTCTCTGAAAAAGAAGAGCACAAACGTTTCTGCACCACAGAAGAGAGGTGTCTGCACAGCAGTTAAAACTGCTACACCTAAAAAACCTAACTCAGCTCTGAGAAAGATCGCCAGAGTTCGTCTGTCAAACGGAATCGAAGTAACAAGCTACATCCCAGGTGAGGGACATAACCTTCAGGAGCATAGCGTTGTTCTGATTCGTGGAGGACGTGTAAAGGACCTTCCAGGTACAAGATACCACATCGTTCGTGGTACTCTGGATACAGCAGGCGTTGCTAAGAGAAGACAGGCTCGTTCCAAATACGGAGCAAAGAGACCAAAAGACGCTAAGAAATAATAAAAGTTACAGACTTTTAAGCGAAACGTAATAGAATAATAAAGTCGTATCACAAACAGAACTAACTGTTGTGCCGTATTCTTATTTACCGGTGGTTGCGGGTTAATATAGAAATTGCGAGCACGATACACAGTAGAACGACACATGTGAGTACCGATGAATTAATTTCAATGATTAAGGAGGGAAGTACCGTGCCACGTAAAGGACATACTCAGAAAAGAGATGTATTAGCGGATCCGCTGTACAATAATAAAGTGGTTACCAAACTTATCAATAACATTATGTTAGATGGTAAGAAAGGTGTAGCTCAGAAAATCGTATACGGAGCATTCGAAAGAGTTGCTGCGAAAACTGACAAGCCGGCTATCGAAGTATTTGAAGAGGCTATGAATAACATCATGCCAGTTCTGGAAGTAAAAGCCAGACGTATCGGTGGAGCAACATACCAGGTACCTATCGAGGTAAGAGCTGATCGTCGTCAGGCATTAGCACTTCGCTGGATCACTCTGTATTCCCGCAAGAGAGGCGAGAAGACAATGGAAGAGAGACTGGCAAATGAAATTCTGGATGCTGCAAACAACACAGGAGCATCTGTGAAGAAGAAAGAAGACATGCATAAGATGGCAGAGGCTAATAAGGCATTTGCTCATTACAGATTCTAAGGAGGAGAAAAACCTTGGCTGGAAGAGAATATCCATTGGAGAGAACCAGAAATATTGGTATCATGGCTCATATCGATGCTGGTAAAACAACACTGACAGAGCGTATCCTGTATTATACTGGTGTAAACTATAAAATCGGTGATACTCACGAAGGTACTGCTACCATGGACTGGATGGAGCAGGAACAGGAAAGAGGTATCACAATTACTTCAGCCGCAACTACATGTCATTGGACTCCGCAGGAAGAGTGCAAACCAAAAAAAGGTGCACAGGAATACCGTATCAATATCATTGATACCCCGGGTCACGTTGACTTTACAGTAGAGGTTGAACGTTCCCTGCGTGTACTGGACGGCGCTGTCGGCGTGTTCTGTGCAAAGGGTGGTGTAGAGCCTCAGTCTGAAAACGTATGGCGTCAGGCTGACACCTACAATGTACCGCGTATGGCATTCATCAACAAGATGGATATCTTAGGTGCAGATTTCTACAATGCTGTTGATCAGATTCGTACAAGACTTGGTAAAAACGCAATCTGCCTGCAGCTGCCAATCGGCAAAGAAGATGAATTCCAGGGAATCATCGATCTGTTTGAGATGAAAGCTTACATCTATAACGATGAAAAAGGTGAAGATATCTCAATCACAGATATCCCGGAAGATATGAAAGACGATGCAGAACTGTATCATACAGAACTGGTAGAGAAGATTTGTGAGCTGGATGATGACCTGATGATGGAATATCTGGAAGGTGAAGAACCATCCATCGACGCACTGAAAGCTGCACTGCGTAAAGGAACCTGCGAATGTCAGGCAATTCCTGTATGCTGTGGTACTGCTTACAGAAACAAAGGTGTTCAGAAACTTCTGGATGCTATCATTGATTTCATGCCTGCACCAACCGATATCCCGGCTATTACAGGTGTTGACGAAGATGGCAACGAAGTAGTAAGACATTCTTCAGACGAAGAACCGTTCTCCGCTCTGGCATTCAAGATCATGGCTGACCCGTTCGTAGGTAAGCTGGCATTCTTCCGTGTGTACTCAGGTACTATGAACTCCGGTTCTTACGTACTGAATGCAACAAAGAATAAAAAAGAGCGTGTAGGACGTATCCTGCAGATGCATGCAAACAAGAGAGCAGAGCTTGATAAAGTTTACTCTGGTGATATTGCAGCAGCAGTAGGTTTCAAATTTACAACAACAGGTGATACTATCTGTGACGAACAGCATCCGGTTATTCTGGAGTCTATGGAATTCCCAGAGCCAGTTATCGAGCTGGCAATCGAGCCGAAGACCAAAGCAGGTCAGGGCAAGATGGGTGAGGCTCTTGCAAAACTGGCTGAAGAGGACCCGACATTCCGTGCTCATACAAATCAGGAGACTGGTCAGACAATCATCGCTGGTATGGGTGAGCTGCATCTGGAAATCATCGTAGACCGTCTGCTTCGTGAATTTAAAGTAGAAGCAAACGTAGGTGCTCCTCAGGTTGCTTATAAAGAAACATTTACAAAACCTGTAGATGTAGACAGCAAGTATGCAAAACAGTCTGGTGGTCGTGGACAGTACGGTCACTGTAAAGTTAAATTCGAGCCGATGGATCCGAACGGCGAAGAGACATTCAAGTTCGAATCTACCGTTGTTGGTGGTGCTATTCCGAAGGAATACATCCCGGCAGTAGGAGAAGGTATCGAAGAAGCAGCAAAAGCTGGTATCCTGGGCGGATTCCCGGTACTGGGTGTACATGCAAATGTATACGACGGATCTTACCACGAAGTCGATTCCAGTGAAATGGCATTCCATATCGCTGGTTCCATGGCATTCAAGGATGCTATGAAGAAAGGTAATCCGGTACTGCTTGAGCCGATCATGAAAGTTGAAGTTACCATGCCTGAAGAATACATGGGCGATGTAATCGGTGATATCAACTCCAGACGTGGTCGTATCGAAGGTATGGAAGATATCGGTGGCGGTAAGATGGTTAAAGGTTATGTACCGCTGGCTGAGATGTTCGGATACTCTACAGACCTTCGTTCCAAGACACAGGGACGTGGTAACTACTCTATGTTCTTCGAAAAATATGAGCAGGTACCGAAGTCTGTACAGGAAAAAGTACTGAGTGCAAAAGCAAAATAATCTGATATCAGATAAGCCATGGCTTGACAAAGGTTCTTCTTTTGGAGAGATCCGGAAGAAGAATCTGGTCAAACCGTTATAAAACTCATAAAAACAGGTAAATTAGGCTTGAAAATATCCTGGATTTGAAATATAATCGTAAATAGCCTATGTATATAAGGAAAATAAAAGTAAGCCAATACGGCTATTATTTCAAGGAGGACATTCAAAATGGCAAAAGCTAAATTTGAGAGAACCAAACCGCATTGTAATATTGGTACCATTGGACACGTTGACCATGGTAAAACAACTCTGACAGCAGCTATCACAAAAACACTGGCAGCTAGAGTTGCAGGTAACGCAGCAGTAGATTTCGAAAACATCGATAAAGCTCCGGAAGAAAGAGAACGTGGTATCACAATCTCTACAGCTCACGTTGAGTATGAAACAGAGAAGAGACATTACGCACACGTTGACTGCCCGGGACATGCTGACTACGTTAAAAACATGATCACTGGTGCAGCTCAGATGGATGGTGCTATCCTGGTTGTTGCTGCTACTGATGGTGTTATGGCTCAGACAAAAGAGCACATCCTGCTGTCTCGTCAGGTAGGTGTACCTTACATCGTAGTATTCATGAACAAATGCGATATGGTAGACGACGAAGAACTGCTTGAACTGGTAGACATGGAAATCCGTGAGCTGCTGAACGAGTATGAGTTCCCAGGCGATGACACACCGATCATCCAGGGTTCTGCTCTGAAAGCTCTGGAAGATCCGAACGGCCCATGGGGCGACAAGATCATGGAACTGATGGATGCTGTTGACAGCTGGATCCCAGATCCTCAGCGTGCTACAGATCAGCCGTTCCTGATGCCAGTAGAGGACGTATTCACAATCACAGGTCGTGGTACTGTTGCAACTGGTAGAGTAGAGCGTGGTACACTTCACCTCAACGACGAGTTAGAGATCCTTGGTGTTAAAGAGGACGTTCAGAAGACTGTTGTTACTGGAATCGAGATGTTCCGTAAGCAGTTAGACGAGGCTCAGGCTGGTGATAACATCGGAGCACTTCTCCGTGGTATTAACCGTGACCAGATCGTTCGTGGACAGGTTCTTGCTAAGCCTGGTACAGTAACATGTCACCATAAGTTCACAGCTCAGGTTTACGTTCTTACAAAGGACGAGGGTGGACGTCATACTCCATTCTTCAACAACTATCGTCCACAGTTCTACTTCAGAACAACAGACGTAACAGGTGTTTGCGAGCTTCCAGCAGGAACAGAGATGTGCATGCCTGGTGATAACGTAGAGATGACAATCGAGCTCATCCATCCAGTAGCTATGGAGCAGGGTCTTACATTCGCTATCCGTGAGGGTGGACGTACAGTAGGATCTGGACGTGTTGCTACAGTTATCGAGTAATACAATCTTAATATGGATTTGTTATCGTAAGATAACGTTGTGTCTAAACGTAAGATACCCGTAGAACTTCGGTTCTACGGGTTTTTCTGTATCTTAAAGAGAGAATGATTTGAAAAATTATAAGTAGAGAAATAGCGAAATATTTATCAGCAAGATAAAATACAGATAAATTTAAAATTGAAAAATAAGACCAGTGGTGCCAAAACGGTGCCCAAAAAGAAACTCCTGCGAATGTTTGCCATTCACAGGAGTGATTTTTTACCAACCTTTAATCTGCTTGATCTGTTCAGCACGTTTCGGATCTCGATGATATTGCAGTTTCAGACGGATTGTTTCTACAACTTCCTGTCTGGCTTCATCATCAAGCTGATAGAATGATGTAAGTAGATTATCTACATCAGGCATACTATTTTTGCCAAAAAGATACATCAACGGATACATAGAATTTTTTAAGTAAGTCTTTACACGACTTGCGTCTAAGGCTCCGTTCAAACCGTCTGGAAGTGTAGGATAAATCTCTTCTTCCTTAATTGTGTCAGAAAATGGACTGGCAGAACATATCTCATTCACATCAATTTGCAATTCGTTTGCAAGTCTTAAAGCAAAATCAAATCGAATATTGGAATCTTTTTGAATGATTGAATATAAGGTTGTAGCACTGATTCCAGTTGCTTTTGCAATTTTACGGACATTTATAAGTGGTTAAGAGATCTGATGTATGCGTAGAAAATGGAAAATATGTTACAAATAAAACGAGAATTTGAACTCGAAATTTGGGAAAAATAATGAAAATAACTTGACATTTGAAAATAAGAGATGTATTCTTAAGATAAATTCAATAAACGGGAGGTGGATAAAAATGTTTAATCTTGAAGAATTGAGCTTGGAGTTTGTAGAGATTTCTGAATTAAAAACCTCTAAGAACTTATTTGGACCAGTTATGTACGGAACAGGTGTGAGAATGTAGTTTGTAGAAAAGACTTGCTCTATGTAAAAAGAAATATAGAGTAGGTCTTTTTTATTTAAAAAGGATTATAGGAGAGAATATATGAATAAATTAACTACAGCTGTATGGGAAATAACAATGGGTTGTAATATGCGTTGTAAACATTGCGGTTCAAGTTGTGCAGAAGCGCTACCCGATGAGTTGAATACATCAGAAGCTCTTGAGGTGTGTGACCAATTAAAAGATTTGGGATTAAAAGTTATTACATTATCTGGAGGGGAACCTACGACACGTAGTGACTGGCATATTATTGCGAAAAGATTAGTAGATAATGGCATAATAACAAGTATTATTACAAATGGTTGGTTGATTGATGAAAACTTTATTCATAATGCGATAACATCAGGAATTAGAAGTGTCTGTTTAAGTATTGATGGTCTTGAAAAAACTCACGATTTTATACGGAGATCGGGATCATTCAATAAAAGTATTAAAGCATTGAAAGAATTAAGAAAAAATAATATTTCGACATCAGTAATAACTTCAATAAATAAAGAAAATATATGTGAATTGGAAGAACTATATCAATTATTAATTGTTTTGGCAGATTGCATAGGTTATTATAGCAATAAAGATATAAAAGTAAATGAGAATTTTCTTAATGATAATTGGTCTTGGACAGGTTGTGGAGCAGGAAAGCATGTAATTGGTATTCTGCATAATGGAGATATTGTTGCTTGTACTTCTATTAGAGATAAAACATTAGTAGCGGGAAATATTCGTGAAAAATCTTTAAAGTCGATTTGGGAAAGTCCGGACTCTTTTAAGTGGAATAGAAATTTTGATAGTAGTAAGTTAAAAGGATTTTGCAGAGAATGTCGTTATACAGAACGATGCTTAGGAGGATGTAGTAATAGTCGTTATTGCATTAACGGCTCATTTGAAAGTGAAAATAGATACTGTGCATATAATGTTGAAATGAAAAAATGGAAAAAATATTTGGAATCACTTAATGATATATCAGAAATTGATAATGTTATAGAAAAAGCAGCGGCTTTAAAACATCAGGATCTTTATAAGATAGCTTGCGAAATTAAACAATCTAAATTATGATTAGAGAGGTAACAAATATGAATAAACATGAGTTATATCATAACCACAATTATGTTTATCTGCTGACTTCTAATATTATTAACCGCTGTGGTGATTCATTAGATACAATACTTTTTACATGGTTGGTATATTTACTTACAAATAGTGCAGGGTGGTCTGCGATTATTTTTGGTATTAATCAAGCTACTTCTGTAATTATTCAACCATTTATAGGTCCATTAGTCGAGAATATGAATAAAAAGAAAGTGTTAGTACTTTCAGATATAGCTCGAGTTCTGTTAGTTTTGTATATATTATATGTATATACACAAAACATGCTTTCACCATTAATATTGGTTTTTATGACAATATCCATTTCATTAATAGAAGCATTTCATATGCCAGCAGGGGTAGCAGTTATTCAGCATGTACTTCCTAATGAACATTATGATAAAGGTGTAAGTGTCAATGTGTCTTGTACCAAAATAGCAGTATTAGTTGGAACTGGCTTGTCAGGCATAGTGATTAGTTCATTTGGAATAGGTATTTCTTTAGCGATAGATGCTTTGATATTTTTAATATCAGCGTTGCTTATAGTAAAAATAGAATTTTCTGTTCAAGAAGAAAAGAAGACAAACCGAATAATTGGCAGAGAATATTTAATTTCGCTTAGAGATGGATTTAGTTATGTATTTGACCATAAGAAGCTATTAAAACTATGTTTTTTATGTATTCTAATTAATTCAGCAGTGGTTCCATTTGATGCACTGCTCGCCCCGATTGCAAGAGAAATGTTTAGTGGAGATGCCAAAATTGTTTCATTACTAAGTGTAAGCGTAACTATTGGTACTATTTTGGGATCATTGACTTTTGCAAAAATGAAAGAGGAGAAAAAAAATAATACACTTGTTACATTTTGTGGAATTGTTTTAGGTGTATACTATGTTTTTATTGCATTTGTTTCAAAATATATTGCAAATCCTATAACTCAAAAATTACTGTTGCTAATCGGTTCGATAATAATTGGTGCAGCATTGGGATTAATGATTACTTATGTACAAGTGAAATTTGTAAAAGAAGTTACTAAAGAATATATAGGACGTGTTTCTGCAATTCGATTTTCACTTACATACGCATGCGCGCCAGTGGTATCTTTTGTGATTAGTATTATATACAAAGTTACTGTTGTTGATACAAGTTCACTTTTTGTGGGATTTGGTATTGTAATAATAATTCTTTTTCTTTTGGCAAATAAGATTACGTTTTCTCCTTTGAAGAAAGGCGATAAAAGTTATTAGAAATTATTTATATGAAAAACTGGCTGCTTTTTGGCTATAAATTAAAGCTGATAGAGAAGAGTATAAACAGCAGAAGAGAAGCTTTTTGACTGAGGCTTCCGGTGCCAAAACGGTGCCAAGAAATCAGGCAAATAAAAATAAATAGTACAAATCAGTCGTTTTTCACTGTATTTTGGAGAGAAAACCATAAAAAATATGAGGTAAAATGATATTAAAGTATCGTGAGGGTGGACGTACAGTAGGATCTGGACGTGTTGCTACAGTTATCGAGTAATTACTTGTTAGTAGTGTAAATATCTAGTAAATTCAAGGGTTTCCGAGATTTCTCGGAAACCCTTTTTTACAGTTTAAAAGTATGTTATAGTAGGATTAATTGATGTAGTGGTGCCAAGTCATAATGTAGATGGAAAAGGATTTTTATGATGAAAATAGAAACAGAGCGATTATACATCCGCCATTTTGTGAATGAAGATGCTTCAATATGCTTCGAGGGATGGGGGACAGATGAGCATTTGGGTGATTTTATAATGGGATATCCAATGAATATGGATCAGATGAATTCTTTTGTAAATGCTATGGTGAAAAATACGAATGCATGGGTAATTGTTGAAAAAGAAAGTGGTGCATGTATAGGATATATATCTTTTGATATACCATATCAAGAATTAAGGATTGGTGAAATTGGTTATGTTATTGGTGAAAAGTGGCATGGTAAAGGTTATGGCACTGAAGCTGTAAAAAAGATGATTTCAGAATACTTGTCAAAAGATAGACTGTATCTCATTGAGGCAAAATGTAATATAGATAATAAACCTTCGCTTAATCTGCTTGAAAAGGTAGGTTTTATTAAGGATGGGGTTTTAAGAAAAAGAAGAATTGATAAAAACACAGGGGAATATAGGGATTTGGTTGTTTATTCAATTACTACAAATGATAAATAAGCAACATGTTTATCGGGAGGAGAGTGTACGCTAATGAAAAATGAATTTTTAGAAGCATTAGGAAGCAATAATGCGAATAATAACACAGATTTATCATTGTATAGTAGATTTGTTGGAAATTGGTCGTTTACAATGACTACATATGATGAAGAGGGGAAGATTGAAGATACAAAAGAAGGTGAGTGGCTTTTTTCATATGTCATGGATGGGTATGGAATTCAAGATGTCTTCATTTGTCCCAAAAGAGGAGAATGGACAGAGGAAGATACTTTATACGGAGATTATGGAACAACAATACGAGTTCCAATGATAGATAATTCAAAAAAGTGGAATATAGTGTACGTTTCCAAATGGAGTGTTGATAGGTTAATCGCCGAAGAATTGGAGAATGATATTATACAAACAGGGATTAATAAAGATGCGAATGATACAACTATATGGCAATGGAATTTCAAAAATATTGAGAAGGATACATTTAGTTGGGAAAGTATCTATTCAAAAGATTGCGGAAAGACGTGGAAATATGCAACAAAGGTAGAAGCTAAAAGAGAAATGTAAATTAAATGATTTGAATAATAAATGTATTCTAAACTGTACCTAATATGTTTTCTGCCACAAAAGGTGCAAAATGGGGTAGGAAATGAAGTGATGGGGTAGAATATGTAATTGACATAGCGGTCTGAATGGCATATTATTCATACAAAGGTCTCCATTCACCTTATGGTTTTGAACTATAGAAGAGATGAACATTAAAGAAATTATTATGTTATAGTTTGGACTGGTCGAAAGACCTGAAAAACTCAGGAGGAACACAATGGTTAAACACATTATTTTATGGACACTCAAGGATGAGTACACAGAGGCACAGAAGAAGGAAATACGTGCCGGCATAAAGGAAGGCTTAGAGGGACTTAAAGGGCAGATTCCGGGAATGATCGACATTTCAGTACGCACAGATTATCTTCCGACATCTACAGTAGATGTGATGCTTGATACTACATTTGAGGATGCTGATGCACTTGCAGCGTATGCAAAGAATCCTAAGCATGTTGCAGTGGCGGATACCAGGGTGAGACCATTTACTGCAAATAGGGCATGTATGGATTTCGAGGTGTAATAAGCGGGAAATTAGTGTATTTGACTATAAATCATTTCCGAAATTAGGCGATATGTCAAAAATGACGAATATTGTCAAATTATCATTGAAATAGTACTATGGTAATGATATAATAATCTTACTGTATAGAACGAAACCTAAATGAGAAAGGGAGAATTACATATGGGTGAGGAAGCTAAAAGCAAAATAATGGAAATGCCACTTCAGCAGAGATTGAAATATGGCTATAAGAAAGTATTGGATATGCTGCTTGTATCAGGAGGCATATCAATTGTTGCAGTTTTATTGGTTTATTTTGGTGCAAAGGCTAATATCTTTGGTGCCGAGTCGGGAACAGTTGCTACATTTTTCCTGGTTATAGGACTGGCCAATGTAATAATAGTTGGAATTGTAGCTACAATGATTGCGAAAAAAATCAGTGATCAGGTTATTGATTCTGTGCTTGAGCCATTACAGCAGATTGAGGTAGTGGCGGGAGAGCTTGTTAATGGAAATCTTCACAGCAATCTGGAGTATCATTCAGATGATGAGGTTGGCAAACTTGCACATGACCTTAGAAAGTCTATCAGGACACTTGGCACATATATTGATGATATCGACCAGACTATGAGACAGTTTGCAGATGGCAATTTCAACTTTAAGCCACAGGTGGAGTGGAAAGGCGATTTTGTAGGAATTAAGGAATCAATCGTTGCTTTCGAGGAGAGCATGTCAGATACAGTCAGTGGTATTCAGAGAGCTGCCAATGAGGTTTCAAACGGTGCTGGGCAGGTAGCTGCCAGCTCTAGTGACCTTGCGCAGGGCGCAACAGACCAGGCCGCTGTTGTTGAGGAGCTTACAGCAACACTTGCTTCTGTAGCGGATCAGGTAGCTGAGAATGCTGAGCATGCAAAGGAAATCAGCCAGAAGGTTGATGGACTCGGAACTGAGATTATGGATAGCAACGGACAGATGCATGAGATGGTTACATCTATGAATGAAATCAATGAGGCATCTCAGGAGATTGGTAAAATCATCGCAACAATCAATGAGATTGCATCCCAGACAAACCTTCTTGCACTCAATGCTTCTATCGAGGCAGCCAGAGCAGGAGAGGCAGGAAAAGGCTTTGCAGTTGTTGCAGACCAGGTTACTGTACTTGCTGAGCAGAGTGCAAATGCTGCTAAGGAGTCAGCAGCTCTTATTGAGTCTTCAGTCAAGGCTGTTGAAAAAGGAATGGTTATTGCAGGCAAGACAGCATCGCAGCTTGAGGAGGTTGCAGGCAATTCCAAGACTATCACAGATGAGGTTAATGGAATCGCAGAGACACTTGAGACACAGACAGATGCTATCAAGCAGATTAATAATGGTGTAGAGCAGATTAATGATGTAGTTCAGACTAACTCAGCTTCTTCACAGGAGTGCGCAGCTGCAAGTCAGGAGATGAGCAGTGAGGCAGAGAGCTTAAATGAGCTTATCCGTCATCTGAGAGTTGCTGAGCAGTAAGTATATTATATTGAATAGAATTATTGATGGTCACAATCAGGAGTGATTTGATGGTAACCGGATGTTACTGTTAAGACTGAGGTGTGAAGCAGCAATATTAATATCCCCACGTTTATTTCCATGTATATGGCGAAAAACGTGGGGATATGTTATTATATGAGTATGACATTAAAAGATAGAATACCAAAAGAATTTTATAGCTTATTCCGCACGAAAAATATGGATGCATACATGCAGATAGTTGTTGCGTTATATGAGGAGAATAACGAGGTCTATGCATCACTGGGACTGACACGTGAGGAGTGTCAGATAATCATAGCGGATACCATATCAAAAACAGGCATTGTATGGCAGACTGATTATAATGAAGATGAGAGTGATAAAGATAGTGGCAGCATGGATAATCATGATGATTATAATCCTGATTCCGAAATTGATGTTATATATGACCAGGCCACTTTCGCATACACCCTGACACCATCAGCTATATTGGGCAGGCTTATAAACTGGGGCTGGATCAGGAGTGATTTTGATGAAAAGCTCAACACATATGTGATTGCATTTCCTCAGTACAGCCAGATGTATGCTGAGCTGTTTAAAAAGCTGCTTGTGGATGATGACAGCAGGGAGCGCGAGAGCATTTTGGCTGTTTACAGTGCGCTTTTTACATACTTTTCAGATCCGGAAAAAAATAATGATATTCTGAAAAATGCGTTGTATACGTCAAAAAATCTTGGTCAGCTTTTATCAAATATGCAGGATGGTATGAGGGCATATTTTGATGAGCTGTCACGTATGAAGGATTTTATAGGTATACAGAAGGTGCTGATTAAGGAAATTAATAACAGTGATAGCAGACGTTATGCCATCCTTACAACCACGGATAGCTTTTATCGTTACAAGGAGGCTGTAAAGGAGCTTATAAGCAAAATCCTTAATCAGAACGATGATAGGAGGGCTGAGCTTGAGGGAATTCTTTCGCAGACTACACCCGGTACGTTTGAGAGAAAACGCTATGAGTACAGCGTGGAGTACTGTGATAAGGCAAGTGAGCTTGTCTATAAGGTGGAGCATGAGTTTGACCTGATTGAGAGAAAGTACAACAAGCTTATTGAGCAGAAGACGATTTTTGCAAAGAGGGCGCTTGCAAGGATACACTATATCCTGCAGGAAGGCGCAGATGACGAGGATAATATAGTAAAGCTCATTAACCTGATAGATAAGAGTGATAAAACAGATGAGATACTTGGGGCTCTTCGAAACAGAATGAAGTTCACCAGACAGTTTTACAATGTAACGGACGACAGTTTTCCGGGAAGAAGAGAGAGAGGAAGAAGTGAGTTTGTTCCGTTTGTTATTGACGATGCTTCGGCAGGCGAAGATGATATGGCAGATTTTGTGCCAAAGCCATTGTATACCAAAAAGGAGCTTCAAAGCTTCAGAGATAAAAATATGCGTGATGGCATGTTTGTGACAGATGAACAAACTGTAGAATCCATGGAGGATCTGGAAAAGCTTCTGTTTTTATGGCAGGAGGAGACCAATGAGCGCATGGGTGAGGATACGGTGAGTCTGGATGGAGAGATAACAAAGAGTGATGGTGTAAGCTACTCAAGGCTTGTAATATCCAAATCGGACTCTAAACGAGAAGCATAGAAAAGAGAGCAATGTATGTTTGAATATATGGAGAATGTTTCGCCAAATGAGGCAGAAAATATTAGAAAAACTATTCAGGATCTGTTGAGGCAGACCTGTATTTTGCAAATGAAGTGTGACCCCGTTACATTGATTCAAAGAGACAATCCAAGGTATCAGGTGTGTCTTAGAAACAGAGAGTTTATCTCTGATTATCTGGCTGTGCTTGACTGTGAGCTGGTTCATGACCAGCAGGAGCATCTTTTCAGGATAACGGGTGATGGTGTCATGCTCGAGAAGATGACTCTTCTTACTGCAAGGATTGTCATTATAATGAAGATGATATACAGGGATAAAATCATGGGCGAGGGGCTTAATGCGACAACAACGAATCTGGCGGAGATTCGTGAGTATGGCAGAAATACCAATCTGATTACCAGAAAGCTCACTAATCAGGAATGGTCAGACGCTCTTTTGCTTATGAAAACACATCAGATGATTGAACTGCCGGGGGCTATTGCAAACCTGGAGGACAACACACCAATCTATATTTATGGCACAGTAAATATATTCTGCTCAGCCATGGATATAAATGAGCTTGTGCGCATGTACAGTGATGAGGTGGAGCTGATTAAGTATGATAACGAGTCGGCTGCAACACTTGAAGCTGCCGGATTGAATACAGAAGGCAGTTCTGTAAACCATACCCATGAATTTGCCAAGAACAGTGAAATGGAGGAGTTACCAATTGAGTCAGTCTAAGAAGATATTTACCAGAATGTGTCTAAACAACTGGGGCGGAATAAATCACAAGGTTTTGCAATTTAATGAGTATGTCAATTTGTTCAGTGGTAAGAGCGGCTCGGGAAAATCAACCGTCATGGATGCGATTCAGGTAATCCTCTACGGCAGCTTCAGCCCCACCTTCTTGAACAAGGCTGCAGATGATGCAAAAAACAGGAGAAGTGTTCTGAGCTATTTGAGGGGTGAGCAGAAGGATGGCTCCGCAAATCGTGGCGATTGTGATTTTTGTTCGGTCATAGCGCTTGAGATAGAGGATACAGGCAGTCATACATTTACATGTATAGGAATAGCATTTGAGGTACGAAAAAACGATTCTGAGATTAAGAGGTTTGTGTACTTCAGTCATTCGGGCAGGATGCCGGAGCCTTCATATGTGACATCGGACGGCTTTTGCTATTCAAATAATGATATTAAAAAGCTTGTAAATACTCGCTCACAGTCAGCTGACAGACGCGCCAGAGGGGATGTAAACCGTATTTACGCATCGAAGGAGGCATACCTTGGCACATTATATGATGTGATTTTAGGATATATTGACCCGAATCGTTTTATCACAATGGAAAAAAGTGCTATTGCACTCAGAATGACAAATGGAACAGGCCAGTTTATACGTGATTATATGTTTCCAAAGAGTGACTCGGGCACGATAGAGACTATCAGTGAGCAGCTTGATGCATACAGGCAAATCAGGGAAAAAATAGAGGATATGCGCAAGCGTATTGAGCTTCTTAAGGAAATAAAGGAGTCGGGGCAGGAACTGGTAAATATCCAAAGCGATATTGTCATGGCAGAGACAATGATCAGGTGCATAGATATCGAGGATATGCGTGCAAAGATTCAGGCGGCTGAGGATGATAAAAAGCGTATCGAAGAAGAACAGGACAGGCTTTCAGAAAAAGCAGAGGATATAGCCGGGCAGCAGGCAGATGTGCAGCAGGAGTATATCCAGGTATGTGCGGATTTGAAATCGAGCGACTTAGGAAGTAAAAAGGATCAGCTTAGGGAGCTTGAGAAGAGAAGTCTCATGCTTACCGACAACAGCCGTCAGTGGATTAAAATCACAAACGGACTAAAGGCCTGGGATGAGGATGAGGTCATCACAGATTATGTGAGCAATGCAGTTTTAAACCTCATTGAAGAGATTGTGGATGGCGATGTCACAGAGGCAAAATGTCAGGAGCTTCATCTAAAGCTTGAGTCTATAAAGAAGGATATCGAGGATGAGCTCGAGGACAATACTTCGCAGAAAAATGAGATAACAAAAGAGCTTAAAGAGAAAAAACGTCTGGTCGATGATATGAAGAACAACCGCAAGTCGTACAGTGAGAGCCTGCGTTCGGCAAGAGCTGTGCTGCAGAGAGACTTAAGTGATAGATTTGGCGAGCCTGTGAAGGTACAGGTATTTGCGGATATGTTTGACGTACAGGACGAGGAATGGAAGAATGCCATAGAAGGACGTATGGGCAGGCTCAAGTTCTCCCTTATCACAGAGCCGCGTTATGCGCATACTGCTGCTGTTATTTTCAGGGACATGAAGCAGTTTGAGGATGTCGACCTCATAAATTCCAAGGCTATCATGGACAGTGAACCAAAGGCCCTGGATGGTTCGCTTTATGAGGCAGTGGATACAAAGGAAAAGTATGTAGATGTCTGCCTGAAAAGATATCTGGGACATATTATAAAGTGCAGGAGTGTTGACGAGCTTGAGCAGGTACGAGATGGAGTTACACCGGACTGCTACTCATACAGCAACTTTATTTTCAGACATCTGAAGAAGCGCGATTATACTACAAATGCCTGCATTGGAGGCAGGGTATCCAAGGCAAGACTTGCTGAGTATGAGGCAGATGTGGAGAGGCTTGAGAAGGACCAGATACAGCTTATGGGTATTATTTCAAGTCTCAAGGCACAGAGAGATTTTGAGTGCTTAAAGGGGGAACCGGAGTATTTTGTGGGCCTTTCTGAGGCGTCAGATGAGCTTAAAGCAGTTAATTCGCAGAAAAATGAGCTCGAAGAGATTATTAGGACAATGGAGAATGGGCAGTACAAGGAGCTAAAGGAGAAAAAGAGGCTTCTTGAGAAAAACATCGATGCACTTAAGAGTGCTTTTTCACTGAATCAGCAGCAGATAAATGAAAAGATAAGCCAGCATGAGAAAATCATAGGTGCAAACGAACAGCGAAGAGCACAGCTGGAAGATATGTTACAGGGCTATGTTGCCAGAGAGGATCTTGAGAAAAAGGTGCAGGATATGCTGCAGCATAGCTCAGGAGCATCGGTCAAGAGCAAACAGCGTGAGAAGCTTATTGAGCTGCAAGGCGCAGATGGAAATGGTGGCAGGCAGCAGTCGTGTGTGGAGACGTTGCAGACTGCCCGCTACAGGTATATAAAGGAGTTTCCGTCTGGTCAGTTCAGCGGAGCCGAGAAGTCAAATAAGGCATATGAGGAGCTGCTGGAGAAGTACGAGAAGGATTATGAGCCGAAATATGAGAGTGAGTTTGAGGAACAGTGCAAGGTGATCTACAAAAGTCTCAGAGAGAATGTCATCGGTACAATCCACGGTGATATCAAGGCTGCAAAGCGCCATGCCTATGAGATAAACAGGCTTCTTAGGGAGACTAATTTCTCAGACAGTACCTATCAGATTAAGATTGAGCCGGCAAAGAATGAAAACGGCCAGTTCTATGATATGCTTATGGCACAGGAGCTGGACAGCAAAAATCTGGATAATGGTGGAATAGCTGGACAGATAAGCTTTGGTGAGGATGATTTTTATAAGAAATATGAGCAGAAAATTAAACTTTTGACAGACAAGTTCATGCCGCCAAGGGATGAGGATGAGCATCTGCGAATGCAGAAGCGCAAGGAAATGGAGCAGTATGCGGATTACCGCAATTATCTGTCATTCAGCATGTATGAGCAGGTTACTGACGAAAACGGCCGTGTCATCAGGGAGAACTTTGTAGATGACATGGCAGGACGTGATTCGGGCGGCGAGGGACAGAACCCTAAGTACGTTGCGCTTCTTGCGGGCTTTGCGATGCTTTATATGCAGCAGAGCAATCGTGATTCAAAGATTAAGCTGGTGCTTTTGGATGAGGCATTTTCCAAGATGGATCAGGAGCGAAGTGCGGTGTGTCTCAAGTATGCAAGGAAGATGGACTTGCAGCTGATTGTCTGTGTACCGGATGAACGTCTGCAGTCACTTATCCGAAATGTGGACTGTGTATATGGCTTCAGACGGCATAATAATCAGATTTCTATGATGCATATAGACAAGGGTGATTATCTGAAATTGATGGAGGGATAGATATGGCATATTATATAGCAGAAGGTGCCATTGTTAAGGGTCAGGTGACAATGGCTGACGGAGCAAGCGTATGGTATAATGCAACTGTAAGAGGCGATTCAGAACCGATAGAAATCGGCAGAAATTCGAATATACAGGACAATGCGGTGGTACATGTGGACTTAAGCCACAGTGTCAGAATCGGCGATAATGTGACAATAGGACACAGCGCAATTGTTCATGGGTGTACTATAGGTGATAATACACTCATCGGCATGGGAGCTATCGTATTAAATGGAGCAAGGATTGGTAAAAACTGCATAATAGGTGCGGGCGCTCTTGTCACCCAGGGCACCGATATTCCTGACGGAAGCCTCGCATTTGGTTCTCCGGCAAAGGTAGTCAGGGCACTGACCGCTGATGAGATAGAGGAGAATCATCGCAATGCCATGCATTATGTGGAGATTGCGAGGGAGTCGCTGATTTAATATTGGATGGATTATTTACATAAACTTTGCAAATGGGTGGTAGCGGTTTTTACATAAAAAAAATAAAATCGTAATCTGGGACATACAAAACAGGGAAGGTATAATTTATGAAATCAAAAGAAGACAATACACAAAAGAAAAGCAAAAAGCTCTCATCAAAGGAGCTCTCATGGGTATTATATGATGTGGGAAATTCCGCATACACACTGCTTGCGTGTGCGCTCATACCGATATGGTACAAAAGTCTTGCCGTTGGAGATGGCGCAGGGCAGATTTCATCTGACAGGGCAACCGCGTATTATGCGGTGGCAATAGCTGTGATGACAGTTGTATCAGCACTTATCGGGCCTGTCTGTGGTGCGATAGCAGACCATATGCGCATTAAAAAGGCTATTTTTTCAACGACCGTAGTTGTTGGAGTGTCGGCATGCATACTTAACGGTTTTACACCTACATGGGTGCTGTTTCTTGTGATTTATGTGCTTACAAAGATATTTTACAATGCATCGCTGGTGTTTTATGACTCGATGCTTGTCGATGTGACGACAAATGATAGAATGGACGAGGTGTCTTCCTACGGATATGCCTGGGGATATCTGGGCTCGTGTGTGCCGTTTCTCGTTTCACTTGCAGCGTATATCTGTGGACCGGATATGCTTGGATACATATCAAACCGCCTGTCGATGATAATAGGCTTTGCGGTTACAGGAATCTGGTGGTTTGTTGTTACAATTCCATTGTTTAAGAGCTATAAACAGGTGAATTATGTATCGGATGCAGCAGACAAAGATATTCATAAGAATTTTGAAAATGATGTATTTATAAGAGACAATATCAAGGAGAAAAACAAAACAAACAAAAATCCTGGAGTACTAAGACTTATAGCTGACGCATTTGCACAGATTTTTGGAACAATCAAAAAAATAGCTACAAAAGATAAAAAAGTAGGACTGTTTTTGGTTGCTTTTTTCCTTTACATAGATGGTGTAGGTACTATAATAGATAATTGTATAAACATAGGAACTGATTTAAAGCTCGATTCAGTGGGACAGGTAGTGTTTTTGCTTTTTACACAGATAGTGGCATGCATCGGTTCACTTGTTTTTGGAAGACTGTCACAGACATACAAAACTACAACGCTTTTGTATGTCTGCATTGCGGGATATTTTGCAGTTTGTCTATATGCACTTACACTGCATGATCTGATTGGCTTTGGAATCATGGCATTTGGTGTGGGATGCTTCCAGGGCTCATTGCAGGCGCTGTCACGCTCATATTTTTCAAAGATTATTCCTCCTGAGAACTCGGGAGAGTACTTCGGAATCTATGATATTTTTGCAAAGGGAGCTTCATTTTTAGGCTCACTTGTCATCGCGTCAGTAAAGCTTGCAGGCGGCACGATAAATGTGGCGGTTGCAACTATGGCAATATTCTTTGCAGTGGGATTTGTATTTTTAAGGCTTGCAGACAGATATGATGCACCGAGGCATGAAAATAACTAAAATAAAAAGTAACGAAAGAAGGCTTAAAGCATGATAAACACAGAGGGAACAAAGGTCTGGGCACACAGAGGAGCATCCGGATATGCACCGGAGAACACACTTGAGGCATTCAAGAAGGCAGAAAAGATGAAGGCTGACGGCGTGGAGCTTGATGTGCAGCTTACAAAGGATGGAGAGCTTGTGGTCATACACGATGAGACCGTGGACAGAGTGAGTGGAGAGAAAGGCTTTGTAAAGGACTATACACTCAAGGAGCTGAAGCGGCTCAATGTGTCAAAGCACATGCCGTCCTATGACAAGAAGACTCGCATTCCAACACTCGATGAGGTGTTTGACCTGCTCAAAAACACAGAGATGACCATAAATATCGAGCTCAAAAACGGTATCGTACAGTATAAAAATCTGGAGAAAAAGGTACTGGCGCTCGTGGAAGAGTATGATATGCTTGACAGAATCTGGTGCTCATCATTCAATCATGAGTCGATTGTGCGCATGAAAAAGCTTTGCCCTGATATGAGGTGTGGTCTGCTTTTTTCTGACATTATAGTAAATCCGGCAGAGTATGCAAGCGAGCTTCATGTGGATGCGCTTCATCCGGCAACCTACCATATGCAGGATGAAAACTACATTGACAAGGCGCACGGAAGAGGACTTAGAGCTCATGTATGGACTGTAAACGAAAAGCATGAGATGAAGGCACTTGTCAAGGCAGAAGCTGATGCAATTATCACAAATTATCCGGATATTGCCGTAGAAATAGTAAAAAATGCCTAGAAGATATATAAAAATGCACAGGAATCTATTTTATGTAAAGTTGAGTAAAGAATTGTAAAGTTTTTACCTTAATTTTACATAACTGCGTTTTGGACTTTACATTAGCTTGATATTATTAACTTGTTGAATAGTTATTGATTAATTTTAATCATTTATCATGCTAATGGAGAAATCATGTTGAAAAAGAAATTACTAAAGAAAGCGGCCGTCATAGGAATGATGGCAACAATGATAACAGGCTGTTCACAAGAGGTACAAACTACCCATGTGGATGGCCTTAATTCGTTGGGAAAAATTGAGGTTGTTTCGCGAGAAGAGGAATCCGGAACGAGAAATGTCTTTGCAGAAAAGACAGGGATTTTGGATGAGACAACCGGAAAGGATAAGGCTACAGACCAAAGCATTGTAGCAGATAGCAATGAAACAGCATATGAAAAGACCGCAGAGGACAAAAATGCTATCGCATATGTGTCATCGGGTGTGGAGCTTGATGATAACAAGGTAAAGACAGTCACCATATATGGCAACGATCTTACAAGGTCATTTTATTTGGCTTACAAGGGAGAGCTAAACGATGTTGAGGATGACTTTGTGCGTTACATATCAACGCAGGGACAGGAAGTGGTCAGTGAGAAGTATACTGCAGTTGCGAAGCCGGGCTCATTTCTGTCAGACAAGGCCGGCGGAGAGATTAAGATTGGCGGTTCTACATCAGCGGCACCACTTGTAAAGGAACTGGCCGACAAATATATGGAGATAAATCCAAATGCTAAAATTACAGTTACAGAGACTGATTCAGGCAACGGACTGACAGGAGCGATGGAGGGAACATATGACATCGGAATGTCATCGCGTGAGCTTAAATCATATGAGAATGAGCTTCTCACGAAGGTTGAGATTGCGAAGGATGAGGTACATGTGATTGTAAATAAGGAAAATCCGATTGAGAGGATTTCGATAGAGCAGCTTGGAGAGATTTACACAGGAAAGTTAACAGAATGGGCACAGCTAAACGGCAAAGCGGAGGATAAGTAGATGAATGAAACGGTAAAAATTATATTTGGCCTGTTGGGAGGCCTGGCAGTATTTATATACGGCATGAACATGATGAGCGAATGCCTGCAGAAGGCAGCAGGAGAGAAGATGAAGGCAATTCTTGCGATGCTCACCAAAAACCCGGTGCTTGGAGTGCTTGCAGGAGCGCTTACTACAGCAGTGCTTCAAAGCAGCAGTGCTACAACAGTCATGGTAATCGGCTTTGTCAGCGCGGGACTTATGAGCTTACCGCAGGCAATTTCAATTATTTTAGGTGCTAACATCGGTACGACGATGACAGCACAGATTATCGCATTTAAGATATCTGACTATATTTATCTGATAATATTTGCAGGCTTCATATTAAGCTTTGTATGTAAAAAGGAAAAAGTAAAAAATATCGGACAGACAATATTTGCATTCGGTCTTTTATTCCTGGGAATTGAGACTATGGGAAGTGTTATGAAGCCGCTTGCTTCAAGCCCGTTTTTTGTAGATATGATTGGAAAGGTAGCACATATTCCTGTACTGGGTGTTGCAGTTGGAGCACTCATGACACTTGTGGTGCAGAGTTCAAGTGCAACAATCGCAGTATTGCAGAACTTTGCATCTCAGGCAGGACCTGACGGAGTGACAAGCATCATAGGACTGGCAGGAGCTATCCCGATTCTCCTCGGTGACAATATCGGAACTACAATTACGGCAGTGCTTGCGTCAATCGGACAGTCAAAGGATGCCAGAAGAACAGCCTTTGCACACTGTGTATTCAATATATCCGGAGCAATTTTATTCCTTTTTCTTGTGAAACCATATGCTGCCCTGATACAGTTTATTTCACCAAAGGGAAATGAGGTGGATGTCATCTCAAGACAGATTGCAAATGCACATACAGGCTTTAACCTGACAATGACGCTTATCTGGATACCGCTTATCCCTGTAATGGTAAAGATAGTTATGAAGCTTGTGCCGGAAAAAACCAGCGTTACAGAGATTGCAATGGGTCAGCCAATGTACCTCGATACCAAGCTCATCAGCCAGCCGGTGGCCGCAATGCAGCTTGTTGCAAAGGAAACGCTCAGATGTGCTGATATTGTTGAAGAAATGTTTGTAAATTTGCATGAATGTATTGACAAAAACGGCAAAAATATCGAAAATGAACTTGAAGAGAGTGCACAGACATTACAGAAGCTTTATGTGTCAATAAACGACTATCTGGCTTCCATGTACTCAGAGGGTGTGCTGACAGAGGAACAGGCATCACAGAGTGCGGGAGTGCTTTATGTACTGTGCGATATAGATAGAATTGGAATATTATTAAACGAAATAGTCAATACCATATCTGTGGAAAATAAGAGCAAGCACAAATATTCAAAGGATGCATTAAAAGAGCTGAGAAAGGCGATGGCACAGATTCATGAGATATATACTGCTTCAATAAGAGCCATTTCAGGTGATGGAAGCATGGATATTGAGGTCCTTCAGAAACAGAAGGATGAGGTTATGGCGCTTGATGAGAGGCTGCGTAAAAACCATATCACCCGTGTCGGAAAGGGCAAATGTGATTCAAAGCTTACAGCTCAGTACAACGAGATGCTTCACAATATAGACCGAATCGGAAACAGCTGTGTGAATCTCGTGGAGGTCGCCAATGATAATGTGACCATGCAGTCATTTTTCATAGATGATGATGACAACGGAGAGGTAAATATTGCATAGGGAAAGAGTTTTGAAGGCATTTGCACAGCTGCTTGTCGGGGTGGAAAATAAGCTTCATCTGGCAGACAGAAGGAGACGCCGTGAGGATAAACTGATAGAGCGGGCAAGACTGCTTGAAATGCAGCGGGCACAAAATAAAACGAACTTAAAAGACGCAGAAGCGAATGGAAAAATATCATATAGAATAGGAGCATATATGCAGATGAAAAAACTGGAAGAAGTTTACACAAACAGGGAGCTGTCATGGCTACAGTTCAATGAGCGAGTATTAAATGAGGCGGGCAATCCAAGAGTACCGCTTGCAGAGAGACTGACCTTTGCATCAATCTACCAGACAAATCTGGATGAGTTTTTCATGGTAAGAGTCGGATCACTCATGATGCAGATGAATTCAAAGGAAAAGATTTTCGAGAACAAGACAAAGATGTCGAGTGAGGAGCAGGTATCGGCAATACTTGACAGAGTATGCGAGCTTGAGAAGAAGAAAGCAAGGATATACGAGCAGCTCATGGGTGAGCTCGAGCCAAAGGGTGTGCGCATAATCAATTTCAACAAGCTGTCAAAGGATGAGGGAGATTTGCTGGAGGCATATTTTGATGCACACATTGCACCTTTCCTCTCTCCGATGATTATAGGAAAGCAGCAGCCGTTCCCATTCCTTGCCAATAAACAGCTCTATGCGGTAGTGCTTTTAACTACACAGAAGGGGAAGAAAAAGACAGGTATCGTGCCATGCTCAAACAGCGTATTCAAGCGTCTTATCGAGATACCTACAAGACCGGGCACATTTATGCTGTCAGAGGAGCTTATTTTACACTTTGTATCCAAGCTCTATCCAAAGTATGTAATCCGTGAGAAATCAATCATGCGTGTGACACGTAATGCGGATATCGATGCGCAGAGCATGTATGATGAGGATATGGATTATCGTAACATGATGGAGGAGCTCATCAAGAAGAGAGTGCGTCTTGACCCTGTAAGAGTTGAGCTATCAAGAAAAATCAACCGCAAGGCGATTGATGAGCTTTCAAGCTTCCTTGAGATTGGCAAGAAGCATTTTATCAGCGTAAAGACACCGCTTGATATGTCGTTTGTATTCCAGCTTCAGCACTATCTGCGCGACAAGCAGGAGCTTTTCTTTGAGAAGCGTGCTCCGCGTGATACACCGGAGCTTTCACTCAAGGAGAGTATAATCGGACAGGTTGAGAAAAAGGACGTGCTTCTTTCATATCCGTTTGAGAGCATGAAGCCTTTTATCAAGATGCTTAACGATGCAGCAGAGGACCCTGATGTGGTTTCCATCAAGATGACACTTTACAGAGTGGCAGACAAGAGCCAGATTATCGATGCCCTTATAGAAGCCGCAGAAAACGGCAAGGAGGTTATAGTGCTTGTCGAGCTGCGTGCGAGGTTTGACGAGGCTAACAACATAGAGATGTCACACCGCCTTGAGGATGCAGGCTGTCAGATACTTTACGGACTCGGCGATTACAAGGTTCACTCAAAGCTCTGCCTTATCACAAAGAAAAAGGGCGATGGCTATGAGTACATCACTCAGATCGGTACAGGAAACTACAATGAGAAGACATCGCGTCTTTACACAGATTTGTCCCTCATCACTGCAAATCAGGAGATTGGAGCGGATGCATCAAGGGTATTTATGGCGCTTCAGAGAGGAGAGACTGTTTCGGACGGCGATGTAAAGCATCTGCTTGTTGCACCAAAATGCTTACAGAACAGGATTGTTGACATGATTGATGAGCAGATTGCCAAGAAGAATGCAGGAAAACCTGCATATATCGGAGTAAAAATTAACTCTCTCACTGACAAGGTGCTTATCGACAAGCTTATCGATGCATCACAGGCAGGAGTGAAGGTAGAGCTTATTGTCAGAGGAATCTGCTGCGTGAAGCCACAGGTTGAGGGCGCTACAGAAAATATCACGGTAATAAGCGTTGTAGGAAGATATCTTGAGCATTCACGTATATACAGATTTGGTGTGGGCGATGATGAGAAGATTTACATTGCATCAGCAGATTTTATGACCAGAAACACCGTAAGACGTGTGGAGGTTGCAACACCTGTATACGATGCAAATGCTAAGGACAAAATCCGCCATATCTTTGATACGATCATGACAGATGATGAGAAGGGCAAGGAGCTTCGCGCTGATGGCGAGTATGTGGACAGAAAGATAAACAGCACACCGATAGATTCGCAGGAGCAGTTTTTTGATGAAGCATACAAAAATGCCGATAAGAGTGCGGACAATCAGTAAAATGAGATAATTGCATGAAGGCTGCTACATACGTGTAAAAGTGTATGTAGCAGCCTTTATTGTTTACGATATTACTAGATGTCAGACCGACTGTTATAGGACCGATATTCTATGATGTTCGATGCCGCACATAAAACTATGACTGCAAGTATTTTTCCGGCGCTTTAAGCAGGTAAAAAACCTGGACAAAAAGATAGAATATAATAGACTTTTTAACACGATTTACATATGTTTTACACAATAAAATTCGTTTTTATGTAGAATATAAAATAAGAAATATGTAGTTATACTACAAGCCTGAGAATGTACAAGAACAGTTACCGGAAATATATAATATGTGGAAAGGAAAATTAATGAACGAAAAAGAAAATATAGATTATAAAATCAGGACAATGTATTCAGAAATGCGGAAATCAGAGAAGAAGGTGGCAGACTATGTACTCAAAAATGAGCTTGAATGTGGAAGGATTTCCCTTGAAAAACTGGCAAAGAGGAGTGATGTGAGCCAGCCTACGGTGGTACGATTCGTAAAGGCACTTGGATATGACAGCTTTAAGGAGTTCCGCTACAGCCTTGTCAGGGAAATATCAGAGCTTGAGAGCAGAAGAATGAAGGATTATTCACTGCAAAACTACAGTATAAATCCGGGGGATGATTTAAAGTATGTGCCGGCGAAGGTGATTGCATCGACAGTCGGAATATTGGAGAATATGTTAAAGAGCATATCGCAGGATGAGTTTAAAAAGGCAATAAGGATGATCGCAAAGGCAAAAAAGATTGTGATATGTGCTGTAGAAAATTCAACAGCAGTGGCAAATGATTTGAACACAAAGCTCTTATACCTGGGGTATGATTGTCGGTTTGATGAGGACTATTATATACAGCATATTCAGGTTGCTGCAATGACAGAGAATGATCTGGTGATAGGTATATCATATTCCGGTCAGTCAAAGGATACCGTGGATGCGATGAAGCTGGCAAAGAAATCAAAAGCGCAGACAATTTGTATTACAAATTTTGCCGAGTCGAGAATATCCAGATGGGGTGATGTGGTGCTGTGCAGTTCACAGAAGCAATGGATGTATGGCGACTGTATTTTCTCAAGAAGTTCTCAGATGGTTATAAACGATATGATATACATGGGGCTTATCACATTCGATTATAACCGGTGCACGGAAAACCTGGACAAGAACAGTGAAATAATACAAAACAGAGGATATGACCTGTAGTTTTTCTACAACAGGTCATATCCTTTTTTGTTACATGTGTTTACGAGTTCGTTACAAAAGCCTTACTGGGATTTGATTGTATTTAATGTGTGGTAAATCTATACTCAAGTCAGCTTGAAGGAAAGCAACAGAAAAAGGAGATAAATATGCTTGAGTTAGAACATATCAAAAAGGCATATGACGGCGTAACAATCTTAAATGACATAAATTTACAGATAAATGATGGTGAGATTGTTTCCATACTCGGACCGTCAGGATGCGGTAAGACAACATTATTAAATCTTATATTGGGATTGGTTAATGCAGATGGAGGTAAAATTATTTTCAACGGAAATGACATCACAGACACTCCGATGGAAAAGAGAGGCTTTAATATAGTATTTCAGGATTACGCTCTTTTCCCAAACTTAAATGTTATTAAAAATATCAGGTACGGCTTGGAAAATAAACCCGGTATTTCATCTGAAAAGGAAATCAATGATTTGATAGAGCTGCTTGGGTTAAAGGAGCATCTGAATAAGAGGATTGAACAGCTTTCAGGAGGACAGAAGCAGAGAGTGGCACTTGCAAGAACTCTTGTAATGAAGCCTAAAATATTATTGCTGGATGAGCCACTTAGTGCCCTTGATGGTGTTATAAAAGAATCAATCAAAGCAAAAATCAGGGAGATAGCAAGAGAGTATCATCTTACAACAGTTATTGTCACACATGATCCGGAGGAGGCACTTACGCTTTCAAATCATGTCATGATAATAAATAAGGGAAGCATCTCACAGTTTGGAACCCCGGACGAAATAGTGAATACACCGAAAAATGATTTTGTTGAGAAATTTATTTTGCAGCAGCTTGAGATTAAACGAAACAATATCTATACATTATTTGAGTCACCCGAGCTGATAACAGGTGTTGGAGCATAGAGGTGTCAATGGTGAAAAGAAAAAGTAAAGAAATAAAGATAATCATTGCATTGATAACAATACTTTTTGCAGCGTTTTTAGCCTATCCGGCTGCAAGACTTCTGGTTAAATCCTTTGTCAATGACAGCGGACTGACATTGAGTATGTATAAGGAAGTATTTGCAGGAAAAGGGTTTCTTAAAGCATTATTAAACAGCTTTAAGGTAGCCGGCGCAAGTGGAATTGTTACTACGTTTATTGCATTTTGCATGGCTTATACAGTTCATTATACAAACTCACCGGCCATAGTTAAAAGGCTTATAAAAATAATCGCAGCACTGCCAATGCTTCTTCCGACACTGACCTATGGATTTGCAATCATCTATTCATTCGGAAAACAAGGACTTTTAACAAGACTTTTTGGCAGACAGCTTTTTAACATATATGGATTCAATGGGCTTTTGATTGGATATGTAATATACACACTTCCGGTTGCGTTTATGCTCATAAACAATACATTGGGATATGTTGACAAAAAATTCACTGTAGTGTCACGTCTGATGGGCGATAGTGCGTTTAAGAATTTTATGATGACAGTAATCAGACCATTGCTTGGCACATTTGCAACCGCATTTATACAGTGTTTTTTCCTTTGCTTCACAGATTTTGGTATTCCGGCATCTGTTGGGGGCAAATACGAGGTCATTGCAAGCGTACTCTACAGGCAGATGCTTGGAAGCGTGCCTGATTTTGGGAAGGGCAGTGTGGTAGCCATTATCATGCTTGTGCCGTCAGTAGTGAGCATTATTATTCTGACATACCTTGAAAGGTACAATATCAGATATAACAGGGTGTCATCAGTGGAGCTTAAAAAGAGCTATGTAAGGGATACAGTATGCAGTATATTAAGCGTTTTGTTCTGCGTATGTGTGGTATCAATTTTTGCAGTAATATTTATCATTCCGTTTGTACAGGACTGGCCGTATAAAACATCATTTTCAATAGTTCATTTTAAAACAGCATTGCTTAATGAAGGACTTTCAGAGGTATACAAAAACTCTATTATAGTTGCGATATTGACTGCTGTTATCGGAACGGCTATGGCATATGCAGCTGCACTTGTGACAGCGCGGAGCAATGCAGCGGCTAAATCAAAAAAGGTGATTGATTATATAGCGATGGTTACAAACACAATACCGGGAATGGTTCTGGGACTGGCATTTTTGTTCACATTTTCAGGAACATTTTTGCAGGGAACATTTGCAATAATCATCATATGTAACATAATACATTATTTTTCAACACCATATCTTATGATTAAGGGCTCGCTTGAGAAGATGAATGCTTCATGGGAGACAACGGCGATGCTGATGGGAGATAACTGGATTAAGACAATTTTCAGGGTTGTTACACCAAATGCAGCATCAACGCTAATAGAGGTGTTTGGATACTACTTTGTAAATGCAATGGTTACTATAAGCGCGGTTATTTTTATCGCAGGTGCAAGAACCATGGTGCTTACGACGAAGATAAAAGAGCTTCAGTATTATAACAAGTTCAATGAAGTATTCGTGCTTTCGTTGCTTATACTTGCTACCAATCTGACTGCAAAGCTTGTGATTGGCCTGCTGTCAGATGTAAATAAAGTCAAAGAATTTAAGGAGAAAATTAAAATGAAAAAAGGAATATTAAGAAGAGCTGCATGCGCAGGAATTGTAGGTGTGGTAGGGCTGTCAACATTGTTTGTCGGTGGTTGTGGCAGCAAAAAAAGTGAAGATTCGCAGGTGGTTATATATTCAAATGCTGATGATGAGGCAGTGGCTGCAATGAAGGATGCACTTGATTCAAATGGCTTCAAGAACCAGTATATTTTCCAAACCTTCGGAACATCGGAGCTTGGAGGAAAGCTTTTGGCAGAGGGCAAAAACATAGAGGCTGACCTTGTTACCATGAGTACATTTTATGTGGAGAGTGCACAGGAACAGAACAAGATGTTTAAGGCTCTTGATTTTGAACACAATACACTTGAGGAATATCCTTCGTATTGCACACCTATAACTGCGCAGGAAGGTACAATCATCGTAAATACAGAGCTGATGAAGGAAAACAAGCTTGACAATCCGACATCACTTAAGGATCTTGCAAAGCCTGAGTATAAGGGACAGATTGCAGTGACAGATATCGCATCATCATCTACGGCATGGCTTTTAATTCAAGGGCTTGTATCAGAATATGGTGAGGATGGCGCAAAGGATGTATTAAAGGGAATATATGAGAATGCGGGTGACCATATAGAGGAATCTGGTTCGGGACCACTTAAGCTTGTCAGAGCAGGTGAGGCTGCTGTGGGCTTTGGCCTCAGACAGCAGGCGGTGGCAGATAAGGAGTCAGGTCTTCCGATTGATTATATAGATCCGAAAGAAGGCAACTTTACTCTCACAGAATCAGCAGCAGTTGTAGATAAGGGTGATAAGACAAATTCTAAGGCGATGGAGATGGCAAAATGCATCATTGAAAAGGGCAGGGCAAAGCTTTTAGAGAGTTATCCAATTCCGTTATATGATGGTGAGACAGTTGCAGATTCGGAAAAATCAGGCAACCCAAAGAAATTCTCAGAGCCGCTCACAGTTGATTTGTTAAAGAAGCATCAGGCTCTTTCGGAGGAGTGCAAGCCACAGTAGGCTGATAAATGAAAATATCAAATAAATATATTATTACAGAAGGAAGATTGAATTGATAATGAAAAACTATAAATTACTTACACCGGGACCACTTACCACAACAGATACAGTAAAAAAGGAGATGCTTTTTGACCATTGCACATGGGATGATGATTACAAAGCCATCACGCAGGAAATTCGCTCAAAGCTTTTAAAGCTGGCACATGTGTCAGAGGATGAGTACACAGCGGTACTTATGCAGGGAAGCGGAACCTTTGGTGTGGAGGCTGTTATAACCGGTGTAATTGGCGAAGGTGAGAAGCTTTTAATCTGTGCAAACGGAGCCTATGGCGAAAGAATGGAGGATATTGCAAAGCATGCACATATTTCTTATACCGTATATCATGAGGATTATGACAAAGTACCTGATGCAGTAAAGGTTGGTAAAATTTTGGACAGTGACCCTGATATCACACATGTCTCAATGGTTCACAGTGAGACAACCTCAGGTATTTTAAATGATATTGAGTCAGTAAGCCGTGTAGTAAAGGCGCATAGGAGGACTATGATTGTAGATGCAATGAGCAGCTTTGGAGGCGTGGATATACCTGTAGCAGACTGGGGCATTGATTTTATCATTAGCAGTGCCAACAAGTGTATCCAGGGTGTTCCGGGGTTTTCGTTTATCATTGCCAATAAAGAGAAGCTTATCGCCTCAAAGGGAAAAGCCACAAGTCTCTCATTAGATATCTACGACCAATGGGAGACAATGAGCAAGGACGGAAAATGGAGATTTACGTCACCTACACATGTTGTGCTTGCATTTGCCCAAGCGCTTCGAGAGCTGGAACAAGAGGGAGGAATTACAGCAAGACATAAGAGATATTCGGACAACAATAAGCTTCTTATCAGTAGAATGAGAGAACTTGGATTTAAAACATATATTGATGAGGCACACCAGGGACCGATTATCACAACCTTTTTATATCCTGAAAACCGTAAATTTGATTTTGCTGATATGTATGAATATATTAAGGAAAGAGGATATGCAATCTATCCGGGCAAGGTGACAGAAGCGGACACATTCCGTATCGGAAATATCGGTGAGATTTATGAGGAGGATATTATTAAGGTTACAGATATTATAAGAGACTTTCTGGCTGAATAAGCAGAAAATATAGTTACAATACAGGGAGAAATCATGAAACAGGAAAATAGATTTGATGCAGTAATTTTTGATTGGGCGGGAACAACAGTGGACTACGGTTGTTTCGCGCCGGTACAGGCCTTTATTGAGGTGTTTAAGCACTTTGGCATAGAGCCGACTATGGAAGAGGTTAGAAAACCGATGGGAATGTTAAAGCGAGACCATATAAAGACAATGCTTTCAATGGACAGAATCTCAAATGAGTGGCAGAAAAAGTATGGACGCATTTGGAAAGAGGAGGATGTGGACGCACTCTATGCACTTTTTGAGGAGAAGCTTATGGGTATCCTGGATGGCTTTGCAGATGTAAAGCCATATGTGCTTGAGACAGTTGATGAGCTTAGAAAACGTGGTATAATGATTGGCTCAACAACAGGCTACACAGATAAAATGATGGAAATAGTAGTATCAAAAGCGAAGGAAAACGGATATGAGCCTGATGCCTGGTTTTCACCGGATTCAACAGGTAACTTTGGAAGGCCATATCCATATATGATTTTTAAAAACATGCAAAGACTCGGTGTTATGTCGGTAGAGCGTGTGATGAAGGTTGGAGATACAGTTTCAGATATCAGAGAAGGAAGGAATGCTGGGGTGTATACAGTAGGAATTGTTGAAGGAAGTTCGGAGCTGGGGCTGACAAAAGAAGAATATGATAAGATGGGGGACATAGAGAGAATTGCCCGTGTCGAGGCGGTGAAGGAAAGGTTTCTTAAGGCCGGTGCTGATGAGGTAGTGCTTAATATGAGAAGTCTTATGGCTATAATGTAAAGTCTGTATTTTGACACCCGGTGAAAGCCGGGTGTTTGTTATACGAAAAAATAGTAAAATTGCCTTATTGCTAACAGTAATCTCTTAGTGTGCCGGAACGGTAATGGTAAAAGTTGGAACCAGTGCAAATGAAGCTATAGAAATTGATAGTGGAAAAATTGTTTACGATATCAGATTTCCGTTGTATTATAATAATAAGAAACACATCTTTATAATAAATATCGAAGAGAAAAAAGTATAAAAGCATCGAAGCTTGGATATGGAATATATCTTAAGCTTATTGGAGGAAAGATAGTATAATGGGAAAAAAAGAAGCGAAGACAAATGCAATAAGAATACTGGAAACAATGAAGATTCCATATGAGGCACGCACATACGAGTGCGATGACTTTGTGGATGCAGCTCAGATAGCAGACAAGCTGGGGCTTGACCACGCAGGCATGTACAAGACTATCACGACAGTCGGCAAAAGCGGCGGATACTATGTGTTTGTGGTACCGATAGATGACGAAATTGATTTCAAAAAAGCCGCAAAGGCAGCAGGTGAGAAGTCCATGGAGATGCTGCATCTCAAGGATTTGACAAAGGTTACAGGCTATATAAGGGGCGGCTGTACATCAATCGGAATGAAAAAACAGTATCCTACATTTATCCATGAGGCAGCTAAGGAGCAGGACAAAATCACAGTTAGCGGAGGCAGGCTTGGGCTTCAGATTACGCTGTCACCGGATGATTTGTGCAGGGCGGCAAAGGCAGAGTATGCAGATATCATAAAATAATTAAAATGAGAGTTCTTTTTCCTAGGCTTTTACACGTCAGTGTGTTATAATAAAAAAAGAATAATAGAACTAAAGCAGAGGAATAATAGAGATGGAAAAAATTATTTTAACAGGAGACAGACCAACAGGAAGGCTCCATATAGGACATTACGTGGGCTCACTTCGCAGAAGAGTTGAGCTTCAGAATTCAGGAGAGTATGACAAAATATTTATCATGATTGCCGATGCACAGGCACTCACGGACAATTTTGACAACCCTGAGAAAATCAGACAGAATATCATAGAGGTAGCACTTGATTACCTTTCTGCAGGACTTGACCCGGCCAAGTCTACACTGTTTGTGCAGTCACAGATACCGGAGCTTACTGAGCTTACATTTTTCTACTCAAATCTCGTTACAGTATCGAGACTTCAGAGAAACCCTACAGTAAAGAACGAGATTAAGCTTAGAAATTTCGAGGCAAGTATACCGGTTGGCTTTTTCAATTATCCAATCAGCCAGGCAGCAGATATCACTGCCTTCAAGGCTACAACTGTTCCGGTTGGAGAGGACCAGCTCCCAATGATAGAGCAGACCAGGGAGATTGTCAGAAAGTTTAATTCTATCTATGATGAGGTGCTTGTTGAGCCGGATGTGCTTTTACCTGAGAATGAGGCATGTTGCAGACTTCCGGGTACAGATGGTGGACAGAAGATGAGCAAATCATTGGGCAATTGTATCTATCTGGCCGATACAGAGGCAGATGTTAAGAAGAAAATCATGAGCATGTATACAGATCCGACACATATCCAGATTTCAGATCCGGGACATGTTGAGGGCAATACGGTATTCACATATCTTGAGGCTTTTTCAAAGCCGGGACATTTTGAGGAGTACCTGCCGGAGTATGCTAACCTTCAGGAGCTTAAGGACCACTATACAAGGGGCGGTCTTGGCGATGTGAAGATTAAGAAATTCTTGAACAATATAATGCAGGAGGAGCTTTCACCTATCCGTGCGAGAAGAGCAGAGTATGAGAAGGATATTCCGGCTGTATATGAGATACTAAGGAAGGGCAGCGAGACAGCAAGAGAGGCTGCAGCGCAGACCATGGCAGAGGTTAAGCGTGCCATGAGGATAAATTACTTTGAGGATGCAGAACTTATTAAGAGCCAGAGTCAGAAATATTCTGAGAAATAGTGTATTTTATTTCAAAGGCAATGCGTTAGTGATGTTAAAATATTTTGTGGCATTATGTATGTCATAAAAGCCGCAGGGAGGCACCATGGTCAAGTTTTACAGGACAGATGATAAGTTAATACATGAGCTGGATACACTGCAGGGGGGAACCTGGATACAGATGGTCAACCCTTCTGTTGCAGAGGGACAGATGGTGGCGGATGAGCTGAATGTCGATATTGAGGACGTGCTTGCTGCACTCGATGAGGAGGAGAGCTCTCGTATAGAGCTGCAGGACGGATATACACTGATTCTTGTGGATATACCTTCGATAGAGACTAGGCATGATAAGGAGTCATATACCACAATCCCGCTTGGCATCATACTTACAGATGATGAGATAGTCACAGTCTGTACAGAGGATACACCGGTGCTTCAGGTATTTTTAAATAACCGTGTAAAGGAATTTTCCACCAAGAAAAAGATGCGCTTTGTATACCAGATACTTTACAGGATATCCGTGCTGTATCAGAATGATCTGCGCATCATCGACAAGATGCGTACAGAGATAGAGGAGAGAGTCGGAGAGGATACAGAAGAGGACGATTTGATTGCACTTCACGAGCTGGAATCCACACTCGTATACTTTGCCACATCGCTTCGTGCCAATGGAGTTGTGTTAGAGAGACTGACCAGATACAAGCGCCTTGAGCAGTATCCGGAGGATAAGGAGCTTCTCGGAGATGTAATTGTCGAAAATAAGCAGGCTATTGAGATGACGGGAATTTACAGGGACATCATAAATGGTACCAGAGAGCTTATGAGCACGGTCATTGACAACAGACTTAACAATGTCATGAAGTCGCTCACAATCATCACACTTATCATGGCTATTCCGACAGTTATCTCAGGAATCTATGGCATGAATGTCAGCTCAAAGTGGGTACCGCTTGCGACGACAGCACATGGATTTATGATTATAATAGGTGTTATGGTTGTCATATGTGTGCTGATACTGATTTTATTGAAGAAAAAGAGAATATTATGATATTCATCGCATTCGCAAAAAGCCGCAGGATTTCATTGAGTTTCATGAAATCCTACGGCTTATTTTATTTTAGAATTAATTAGCAGCACCATCAAAGCGTCCGCTTGCGCCACAAGGCAGCACGAGTCCGTTTGAAGAAACAGGGAGACCAATTTCGCTTGCAGTTACTTTGCCGTCATATTTTTTAAGAGCAGTGCTTATCATATAGGTGAGCACTGCAGGCTGCAGGCCTGTCGTATATGAATTAATAAGGAAGAAAAGAGGCTTGTCGGTAAGGAGCTTTGCGCAAAGCTGCACAAGCGGATATACGCTTTCCTCAATTTTCCAGATTTCACCCTTAGGACCTCTGCCGTATGACGGAGGATCCATTATGATGGCATCGTAATGATTGCCACGGCGGATTTCACGCTCGACAAACTTCACACAGTCATCCACAAGCCATCTGATAGGCGCATCACCAAGACCACTACTAACAGCGTTTTCCTTAGCCCATGTGACCATGCCCTTTGAAGCATCCACATGTGTGACAGCGGCGCCTGCGGCAGCGGCAGCGAGAGTGGCACCTCCGGTGTATGCAAATAGATTTAACACCTTTACATCACGACCACTTTTTTTTGCATCGTAAATCTTCTTTGAAAACCAGTCCCAGTTGGCAGCCTGCTCAGGAAACAGACCGGTATGCTTGAAGCTGAATGGCTTTAAGTGAAATGTGAGCTCCTTATTAATAGGAAGAGAGTAGTTTATGGTCCACTCCTGCGGCAGATCAAAAAACTCCCATTCACCACCGCCTTTCTTGCTTCTGTGATAGTGACCGTTAAGCTTTTTCCAGTTCTTATTAGTCTTTGGAGTGTCCCAAATTACCTGAGGATCGGGACGCAGCAAAATATATTTAGACCAACGCTCAAGCTTTTCTCCACATGAGCAGTCAATTACCTCATAATCCTTCCATCTATCTGCTAACCACATATGTTTATATTCCTTTCTTATCTGCGTGTAGAAAATAAACTACACGTTGCTTGCATTTAATCGAGTTTCTTCTATAATAATATAAGTGCAAAAGTATAATTTTTCAATGAAATATTATCCGAAATAAAAAAATAAATTTTTTTTGAAAAAAGTATTGCAATTATTGGAAACGTCATGTATAATATCACTTGCTGTGGCATGATAGCTATGAAGTTTGAAGTTACTGTCCATGAGACAGAGAATTCGGCGGAGCGAATGTCAAGTTAGGAAACTGACGGCAAGTCACTGTACAGAACAGATATGGTCTACAATATGTAGAAACAACGTGTGAAAGTCTACAGGACACACACGGAGATGTGTACAGTCACCGCTTGTCGTACTGAAGTTAAAAGTGCGAAAAGGAGGCGACTTTTTTTATGGCAAGTCAAGTAATGAGAATTACTCTCAAGGCGTATGATCACGAGTTAGTAGATTCAAGCGCAAAGAAAATCATCGAGACTGTAAAGAAGAATGGATCACAGGTGAGCGGACCGGTACCTCTTCCAACAAAGAAGGAAGTAGTTACAATTCTTAGAGCTACTCACAAGTACAAGGATTCTCGTGAACAGTTCGAGCAGAGAACTCATAAGAGACTTATCGATATCATCAATCCAACACAGAAGACAACAGAGTCTTTATCAAGGATTGAAATGCCAGCTGGTGTTTACATTGATATCAAAATGAAGCAGAAATAAGCTTCAACAATTAATTAGTATATCCCCGAATGGTTTATATAGAAGATACAGTGCGAAAGCATAACGATCTAATAGGCTGCTCTAGGATGAACGGTTCCGCTACTTGTTCCGGCTAATTCTTCGCGGGCTGGGTTGACAGGCAAGAGGCGTTCCGCTGTAGAAAACAGGAGGTAAAGAAATGAAGAAAGCGATTTTAGCAACAAAAATCGGTATGACACAGATCTTCAATGCAGATGGTGTATTAGTACCTGTAACTGTATTAGAGGCTGGTCCATGTGTTGTAACACAGATCAAAACTGTTGAGAATGACGGTTACAGCGCAGTTCAGGTTGGTTTCGGCGACAAGAAAGAGAAAGTCGTTGAGAAGGATGCCAACGGTAAAAAGAGCGTAGCACACAGACATGGTGTTAACAAGGCTCAGATGGGACACTTCAAAAAAGCAGGTGTTTCAGGAAAGAGATTCGTTCGCGAGTTCAAATTTGAAAACGCAGATGAGTACAATTTAGCAGATGAGATCAAGGCTGACATCTTCGCAGAGGGTGACAAGGTTGATGTAACTGCTATTTCAAAAGGTAAAGGTTTCCAGGGTGCTATCAAGAGATTAGGTCAGCACAGAGGACCAATGGCTCATGGTTCTAAATTCCATCGTCATCAGGGTTCTAACGGTGCTTGTTCTTCACCAAGTAAGGTATTCAAGGGAAAAGGAATGCCTGGACACATGGGTAGCGTAAAGGTTACAACTCAGAATCTTGAGGTTGTAAGAGTTGACGCAGACAAGAACTTACTGTTAATCAAGGGCGCAGTTCCAGGAGCTAAGAAAGCTCTCATTACAGTAAAAGAGACTACAAAATCTGGTAAATAGTGCAAAGTAAGAAAGGAGGAACTTTACGATGGCTAACGTAGCTGTATATAACATGGAAGGCAAAGAAGTCGACAAGATCGAGTTAAATGATTCCATTTTCGGCGTAGAAATTAATGAGCATTTAGTTCATATGGCTGTTCTTCAGCAGCTTGCAAATAAACGTCAGGGAACTCAGAAAGCTAAGACACGTTCTGAAGTTCGTGGTGGCGGAAGAAAACCATGGAGACAGAAGGGAACAGGACACGCACGTCAGGGTTCTACAAGATCTCCACAGTGGACAGGCGGTGGAGTTGTATTCGCTCCTACTCCTAGAGATTACTCATTCAAGCTCAACAAGAAAGAGAAGAGAGCAGCTCTTAAGTCTGCACTTACATCAAGAGTTGTTGAGAACAAGTTCGTTGTAGTAGATGAGCTTAAGCTTGATGAGATTAAGACAAAGAAATTCGTAGAAATATTAAAGAACCTCAATGTTGAGAAGGCACTCGTTATATTAAATGATATGGACGAGAAGGTTATCGCTTCTGCAGCAAACATCCCAACAGTTAAGACAACTCAGACAAATGAGCTTAACGTATTCGATGTATTAAAATATGACACAGTAGTAGTTACAAAGGCTGCTGTAGCAACAATCGAGGAGGTATATGCATAATGGCAAACGTACAGTACTATGATGTAATCCTCAAACCAGTAGTAACTGAGAAGAGTATGAATGCAATGGCTGAGAAGAAATACACATTCCTTGTTCACCCGGATGCAAACAAGACTATGATCAAAGAAGCAGTAGAGAGAATGTTCGAAGGAACAAAGGTTGCCAAAGTTAACACAATGAACTGCGAAGGCAAGAACAAGCGTCGTGGAATGGTAACAGGAAAGACTGCTAAGACAAAGAAGGCTATCGTACAGCTTACAGCAGACAGCAAAGATATCGAGATCTTCGCAGGACTGTAGACCGAGGTCGAAAGCAACTTCAAAATGATATGCGTCAGAAAAGACGCGATAATGAAAACATATCGAAAGGAGAAACAAAATGGGAATTAAGACATATAACCCATATACACCTTCCAGAAGAAATATGACTGGTTCAGATTTCTCAGAGATTACAAAGACAACTCCTGAGAAGTCACTTGTTACTTCTTTAAAGAAGAACGCTGGTCGTAACAATCAGGGTAAAATCACAGTTAGACACCAGGGTGGTGGAAACAGAAGAAAATACAGACTTATCGATTTCAAGAGAAATAAGAAAGACGGTATTCCAGCAACTGTAATTGGTATCGAGTACGATCCAAACAGAACAGCAAACATCGCACTTATCTGCTATGCAGATGGTGAGAAATCATATATTCTTGCTCCGGCAGGACTTACAGACGGAATGAAGGTTATGAGCGGTGCTCAGGCTGAGGTCAGAGTTGGAAACTGCTTACCACTTGAGAACATCCCAGTTGGTACACAGATTCACAACATCGAGCTTCTTCCTGGAAAGGGCGGACAGCTTGTTCGTTCAGCAGGACTTAGCGCACAGCTTATGGCTAAAGAAGGCAAATATGCAACACTTCGTCTTCCTTCAGGAGAGATGAGAATGGTTCCAATTCAGTGCCGTGCTACAATCGGTGTAATTGGAAACGGAGATCACAACCTCGTAAATATTGGTAAAGCCGGACGTAAGCGTCACATGGGTGTTCGTCCAACAGTTCGTGGATCTGTTATGAACCCTAACGACCATCCACACGGTGGTGGAGAAGGTAAGGCACCTGTAGGACGTCCAGGACCATGTACTCCATGGGGCAAACCTGCACTTGGCTTAAAGACCAGAAAGAAGAACAAACAGTCTAACAAGATGATCGTTCGTAGAAGAGACGGTCGTGCAATCAAATAATTAGGAGGTTGAATAAATGGCACGTTCATTAAAAAAAGGACCATTTGCTGATGAAAGCTTACTTAAAAAAGTAGATGCTATGAACGCTTCTGGTGACAAGTCTGTAATCAAGACATGGTCACGTCGTTCAACAATCTTCCCTTCATTCGTTGGACACACAATCGCTGTTCATGATGGAAGAAAGCATGTTCCTGTATATGTTACAGAGGATATGGTTGGACATAAACTTGGTGAGTTCGTTGCAACAAGAACTTACAGAGGACATGGAAAAGACGAGAAGAAATCAGGCGTAAGATAAGATTTATTGAAAGGAGGTTTCATCCATGGCAAAGGGACATAGATCCAAAATCAAGAGAGAGAGAAATGAAGTTAGAGATACAAGACCTTCAGCAAAGTTATCTTATGCTAGAGTGTCTGTACAGAAAGCTTGTTTCGTTTTAGATGCTATTCGTGGAAAGAGTGTTAACGAAGCACTTGCAATCGTAACATACAATCCTAGATATGCTTCAAGCTTAGTAAAGAAATTATTAGAGTCAGCAATCGCTAACGCAGAAAATAATTATCCGGAAAAGAACTATAAGGCAGAGAACCTTTACGTTGCAGAGTGTTTTGCAAATAAAGGACCAACAATGAAGAGAATTCATCCTAGAGCACAGGGTAGAGCTTACAGAATCGAGAAGAGAATGAGCCACATTACAATCGTGCTTGATGAAAGATAGGAGGCAATCATGGGACAGAAGGTTAATCCTCATGGCTTAAGAGTTGGCGTTATCAAGGACTGGGATTCCAAATGGTATGCAGAGGGTGATTTCGCTGATTACTTAGTAGAAGATTATAATATCAGAACATTTTTAAAGAAAAAATTATACGCAGCTGGTGTTTCAAAGATTGAGATCGAGAGAGCTTCAGACCGCGTTAAGGTAATCATTTATACAGCTAAGCCGGGTGTTGTAATCGGTAAGGGCGGAGCTGAGATCGAGAAGATCAAGGCTGAGGTTCAGAAGCTTACAGACAAGAAATTAGTTGTTGATATCAAAGAAGTAAAGAGACCGGACAAGGATGCACAGCTTGTTGCTGAGAACATCGCTTTACAGCTTGAGAACCGTGTTTCATTCCGTAGAGCAATGAAGTCTTGCATGGGAAGAGCTATGAAGGCCGGCGTTAAAGGAATTAAGACAACATGTTCAGGTCGTCTTGGCGGAGCAGATATGGCTCGTACAGAGACATACAATGATGGAACTACTCCACTCCAGACAATCAGAGCAGATATCGATTATGGATTCGCTGAGGCAGATACAACTTACGGCAAGGTTGGCGTTAAGGTTTGGATCTACAAAGGCGAGGTACTTCCTACAAAAGCAAACAAGGAAGGAGGAGCTAAGTAATTATGTTAATGCCTAAGAGAGTAAAACATCGTAAACAGTTCCGCGGTTCCATGGCAGGAAAAGCTACAAGAGGAAACAAGATCACAAACGGTGAGTACGGTATTGTAGCACTTGAGCCATGCTGGATCAAAGCAAATCAGATTGAGGCTGCCCGTGTAGCTATGACTCGTTACATCAAGCGTGGTGGTAAAGTTTGGATAAAGATTTTCCCAGAGAAGCCTGTAACACATAAGCCTATGGGTGTTCGAATGGGTAAAGGAAAGGGTGCCCTTGAGTATTGGGTAGCTGTAGTAAAACCAGGTAGAGTATTATTTGAAATCTCCGGAGTACCGGAAGACGTAGCTAAAGAAGCTTTACGTCTTGCTACACACAAATTACCTTGCAAGTGTAAAGTAGTTTCTCGTGCAGATTTAGAAGGCGGTGAGTCAAATGAAAACTAGTGCATACGTTAAAGAGTTACAGGCACAGAGCGTAGAGCAGTTACAGGCACAGCTCGTTGATGCTAAAAAAGAACTTTTCAATTTAAGATTCCAGAATGCAACTAACCAGTTAGATAACACAGCAAGAATCAAAGAGGTTCGTAAGAACATCGCTAGAATTCAGACTGTTATCACTGCAAAGGCTGCAGAATAGTTTATCCTATCAGAAAGGAGATTTTAGACCGTGGAAGAAAGAAATCTTAGAAAAACACGTGTTGGTGTTGTTGTAAGCGATAAGATGGATAAGACAATCGTTGTAGCTGTAAGAGATAACGTAAGACATCCTCTTTACAACAAGATCGTTAAGAAGACTTATAAATTAAAAGCTCATGACGAGAAAAACGATGCAAAGATCGGTGATACAGTCAGAGTTATGGAAACAAGACCTTTATCTAAAGATAAGAGATGGAGACTTGTAGAAATCATGGAAAGAGCAAAATAATAAAAGGAGGCTACAAGCATGGTACAGCAGGAAAGCAGACTCAAGGTTGCTGATAACACTGGCGCTAAAGAGTTACTTGTTATCCGCGTTATGGGTGGATCTACCAGAAGATATGCGAACATCGGTGATGTAATCGTTGCTACTGTTAAAGATGCAACACCAGGCGGTGTTGTTAAAAAAGGCGATGTAGTTAAAGCCGTAGTAGTTCGTTCAGTAAAAGGTGCTCGTCGTAAAGACGGATCTTATATAAAATTTGATGAGAACGCAGCAGTAATCATCAAAGATGACAAAACTCCAAAAGGAACACGTATATTTGGACCAGTAGCTCGTGAGCTTCGTGAGAAACAGTTCATGAAGATTGTTTCTCTGGCTCCGGAAGTATTATAGGAGGAACGTCAATGGCAACTATGAAAATCAAAAAAGGCGACCTTGTTAAGGTTATCGCTGGAAAAGATATCAACAATGAGGGCAAGGTAATTGCCGTAAACGCAAAGAACAATACACTTCTTGTTGAGGGAATCAACATGGTTACTAAGCATACAAAACCAAGTATGTCAAATCAGCAGGGCGGTATCGTTCATCAGGAGGCTCCAATTGATGCTTCCAACGTAATGCTCATCCATGACGGAAAGCCTACTCGTGTAGGATTCAAGATGGATGGAGACAAGAAAGTACGCTTTGCTAAATCAACAGGCAAGGTTATCGACTAATTGGAGAGAGGAGGATTAAGACATTGAGTAGACTTAGAGAACAGTACGAAAATGAGATCAAGGACGCAATGATCAAAAAGTTCGGATACAAAAACGCAATGGAAATTCCAAAGCTTGACAAGATCGTAGTTAACATGGGTGTTGGTGAAGCTAAGGAAAACGCTAAGGTTCTTGAGGCAGCCGTTAAGGATATGGAAGCCATCACAGGACAGAAGGCAGTTACAACTAAAGCAAAGAATGCTATAGCTAACTTTAAAATCAGAGAAGGAATGCCAATCGGATGTAAGGTTACATTACGTGGTGAGAAGATGTACGAGTTTGCAGATCGTCTCATCAACTTAGCATTACCTCGTGTACGTGACTTCAGAGGTGTTAACCCTAACGCATTTGATGGCCGTGGAAACTATGCCCTTGGAATTAAAGAGCAGATCATCTTCCCTGAGATCGAGTATGATAAGGTAGATAAGGTTCGTGGTATGGACATTATCTTCGTTACTACTGCTAAGACAGACGAAGAGGCACGTGAGTTACTGGCACAGTTCAATATGCCATTCGCTAAATAATCGGAGGAATTCTAATGGCTAAGACAAGTATGAAAATCAAACAGCAGCGTGCACCAAAGTTCTCTACAAGAGCTTATACACGTTGTAGAATTTGTGGACGTCCACATTCAGTTTTAAAGAAATACGGAATCTGCAGAGTATGCTTCCGTGAGTTAGCATACAAGGGACAGATCCCAGGCGTTAAAAAAGCTAGCTGGTAGGCATTGAACACTTGATGAGTGCACGCGTAAGCGTCGCACGAATCTAGTGAGAAAGCCCTTCCCGAGACTTAATGGCAACGAGCGTAAGTGAAGTTGGCATGTTAGTCGAGTGGAAGCTTAGGAAAATCTGAGATTAGTGAAAGCAAGTCGTAAGACGCAGCTTGAACTTAACGAAGAGAACTTCCTTAGGCAACAGCTGTTTTTATAAATAACTATATTAACAAACATATTTAAGGAGGATATCGTTCATTATGATGATGACAAGTGATCCAATCGCAGATATGCTTACAAGAATTCGTAACGCAAATACTGCAAAACATGATACAGTAGACATCCCAGCTTCTAAGATTAAGGTAGCAATCGCTGGAATCCTTGTAGATGAGGGATTCATCGAGAAATACGACATCGTTGAGGATGGAAAAATCAAGACAATCCATGTTACATTAAAATATGGTGCTGATAAGAACGAGAAGGTTATTACAGGCATCAAGAGAATTTCTAAGCCAGGTCTTCGTGTATACGCAGGCAAGGATGAGATTCCTTCAGTACTTGGTGGACTTGGAATCGCTATTCTTTCAACTAACCAGGGTATCGTAACTGATAAAGAGGCTAGAAAGCTTCAGGTTGGTGGCGAAGTTTTAGCATTCGTTTGGTAAACATTGAACACTTAATGAATGCAAGCGTAAGCGTAGCATGAATTTAGTGTGAAAGTTGTTCTTTGAGTGAAGCGAAAAGAACTACCTTATGACATAATATTGTAGGTAGCTTGAACTTAGCGAAGAGAACATACCCCTAAAGATCTTAATTTATATTAAGTATATTTTATAACGTATCCATATTCGATGCATCCATGATGTATAGTAGGGATACAGCAAGTAACATCTTAAAGTATAACCTGACCACAAGGTCAGAAATACTAAATAACTATTAACCTAATATCAAAATATAGGAGGTACGGGCATGTCACGTATAGGAAGAATGCCAATCGCAGTTCCTGCTGGAGTAACAGTTGAAATTGCAGAAAATAATCATGTGACTGTAAAAGGTCCAAAGGGTACTCTTGAGAGAACTCTTCCATCAGAGATGGATATCAAATTAGAGGGTGAAGAAGTAGTAGTTACAAGACCTAATGATTTGAAGAAAATGAAATCCTTACATGGATTAACAAGAACACTTATCCACAACATGGTTGTTGGTGTAACTGAGGGTTATACAAAGACTCTTGAGGTTAACGGTGTTGGTTACAGAGCTTCTAAGGCTGGAAAGAAACTTACTCTTAACTTAGGATATTCTCATCCGGTTGAGATGGAGGATCCGGAAGGACTCGAGTCAGAGGTTCAGGATAACAAGATCATCATTAAGGGTATCGATAAAGAAAAAGTTGGCCAGTACGCAGCTGAGATCAGAGATAAGAGAAGACCTGAGCCATATAAGGGCAAGGGAATCAAATATGCTGATGAGGTTATTAGACGTAAAGTTGGTAAGACTGGTAAAAAATAATTAAAGGAGTGGACAAGTAATGGTTAGTAAGAAATCAAGAACAGAAGTTCGTGTAAAGAAACATAACAGAATGCGTAATCATCTTGCTGGTACAGCACAGCGTCCTCGTTTAGCTGTATTCAGAAGTAATAACCATATGTATGCTCAGATTATTGATGATACAGTTGGAAATACACTCGTTTCTGCATCAACACTTGACAAGGATATCAAGGCAGAGCTCGAGAAGACTAATAACGTAGATGCAGCAGCAAAGCTTGGTACTGTAATCGCAAAGAAAGCATTAGATAAAGGTATTTCAACTGTTGTCTTCGATAGAGGCGGTTTTATTTACGCAGGAAAAGTTAAAGCATTAGCTGAAGCAGCAAGAGAAGCTGGCTTAGATTTTTAGGAGGAGACAAACATGAAACGTGAAATCATTGACGCTAGTCAATTAGAATTAGTTGACCAGGTAGTTGACATCAAGCGTGTAACAAAGGTTGTTAAGGGTGGACGTAACATGCGATTCACAGCTCTCGTTGTTGTTGGTGACAAGAACGGGCATGTAGGTGCAGGTCTTGGAAAAGCAGCAGAAATTCCTGAAGCTATCCGCAAGGGTAAAGAGGACGCCATCAAGAGCATGGTAAATGTTAAGTTAGACGAGAACAATTCTATTACACATGATGTAACAGGAAAATATACAGGTGCTTCCGTATTATTAAAGAAGTCTCCTGAAGGTACTGGTATCATCGCTGGTGGTCCTGCACGTTCAGTATGCGAGATCGCTGGTATCCAGAATATCCGTACAAAGTCTTTAGGATCAAACAACAAGCAGAACGTAGTACTTGCTACTATCGAGGCTCTTAAGCAGTTAAGAAGCCCTGAGGATGTTGCAAAGCTTCGTGGTAAATCTGTAGAAGAAATCTTAGGTTAGGAGGAACGCTAAAATGGCAGATAGAGTTAAAGTTACATTAATCAAATCTACAATCGGTGCTGTTCCTAAGAACAAGAAGACTATTGAGGCTCTTGGTCTTACTAAGTTAGGCAAAACTGTAGAGTTACCAAACAATGCAGCTACACAGGGAGCTGTTCGCAAAGTAGCACCATACGTAAAAGTAGAAGAAGTTTAAGAATAAAATAAGGAGGTACCGTGATGGATTTATCTAATTTAAAAGCGGCTGAGGGTTCAGTTCATAGTGATAATTTCAGAAGAGGTCGTGGACACGGCTCAGGAAACGGTAAGACTGCTGGTAAGGGACACAAGGGACAGAAGGCTCGTTCAGGAGCTCCAAGACCTGGTTTCGAAGGTGGACAGATGCCATTATATAGAAGATTGCCTAAGAGAGGTTTCAAGAATAGAAACACTCTTACAATCGTACCTATAAATCTTTCAGCTCTTGAGAGATTCGATAACGATGCAGTAGTTTCAGTTGAGACATTAATCGAGGCTGGAATCGTTAAGAATCCTAGAGATGGCGTAAAGATTCTTGGAAATGGAGAACTTACTAAGAAGCTTACAGTTCAGGCTAACGCTTTCAGTGCTAGTGCAAAAGAGAAAATCGAAGCTCTTGGTGGAAAAGCAGAGGTGATCTAATGCTTAAAACACTCCGTAATGCGTTTAAAATAAAGGATGTCCGTAATAGAATCCTTTTTACATTCATGATGCTTATTGTCATCAGAATCGGAAGCGAGCTTCCGATTCCTGGTGTCAAGGGCTCCGTATTTCAGAGTTGGTTAAACAGTAAATCAGCAGATGGTTTAGGCTTTGTTGATGCTATAACAGGTGGATCATTCTCACAGATGTCAGTATTTGCGCTGAATATTACACCATACATTACATCTTCAATCATTATGCAGTTGCTTACAATTGCTATACCTAAGCTTGAAGAGATGCAACGCGATGGCGAGGATGGCAGAAAGAAAATTGTTGAGATAACACGTTATCTTACAATAGCATTAGGCCTTCTTGAGTCAGTCATGATGGTAATTGGTTTTTACAGACAAAATTACCTTACAGAAAAGACACCATTGACTGTTATTATGGTCGTTACTTCACTTACAGCAGGTTCTGCTGTACTTATGTGGATTGGAGAACGTATTACAGAAAAAGGTGTTGGAAACGGAATATCAATAGTATTGACAATCAATATTATTTCACGTATTCCAGAGGATTTAAGTACACTTTGGTCACAGTTCATTGCTTCAGCAGCGAACATTCCAAAGGCGATTGTTGCAGGTCTTATCATAGTAGCAATAATTGCTGCAATGGTAGTATTTGTAGTATTGCTTCAGGATGCACAGCGTAAGATTCCTGTACAGTACTCTAGTAAAATAAGAGGCAACAAGCAGATGGGCGGTCAGCAGACATGCATTCCACTAAAGGTAAATACCAGTGGAGTTATCCCGGTAATCTTTGCACAGTCTCTTATGCAGACACCTGTTATCATTGCCAGCTTCCTTGGAAAAGGCAATGGAAATGGAATAGGCTCTAAGATATTAAAAGGATTATCACAGTCTAACTGGTGTGATCCAAAGGAGCCGGTATATTCAATCGGACTTATTGTTTACATTGTGTTGATTATAGCATTTGCTTATTTCTACACAAACATTACATTCAATCCGCTTGAGATTGCAAACAATATGAAGCGTTCAGGTGGCTTTATACCTGGTATCAGACCTGGAAAGCCAACCAGCGATTACTTAAATCAGATATTAAACTACATTGTATTTATTGGAGCTATTGGACTTGCGTTTATCGCATTTGTTCCGATATTCTTCAATGGAGTATTCAACGCAGATGTATCCTTTGGTGGAACTTCAATCATCATCATTGTCGGAGTTGTTATTGAGACATTGAAGCAAATTGAATCACAGATGAGAGTTCGATACTATAAAGGATTTTTAGATGATTAATTGTACATTGGAGATACTGAATTCAGTATCTCCATTCGTGCTATCAACAAGTTTTGTATAAAAGGAGAAAATTTTTATGAAGATCATCATGTTAGGGGCACCTGGTGCCGGTAAAGGTACACAGGCAAAACAGATAGCTGCAAAATATTCTATACCACATATCTCTACAGGAGATATATTCCGTGCAAACATCAAGAACGGAACAGAGCTTGGTAAGAAGGCAAAGACTTATATGGATCAGGGAGCACTTGTTCCGGATGAGCTTACCTGTGACCTTGTTATGGATAGAATACAGCAGGATGATTGCAAAAACGGATTTGTATTAGACGGTTTCCCAAGAACAATTCCACAGGCAAAGGCGCTTGATGATGCTCTCACAAAGATTGGGGAGAAGATGGATTATGCCATCGATGTAGATGTTCCTGATGAGAACATTGTTAACCGTATGGGTGGAAGAAGAGCCTGCCTCAATTGTGGTGCAACATATCATATCGTTTTCAACCCAACAAAGGTTGAGGGCAAATGTGATGCATGTGGCGCTGACACAGTACTCAGAGATGACGATAAGCCTGAGACAGTTCAGAAGCGCTTAGCTGTATATCATGAGCAGACACAGCCACTTATCGAGTATTATGACAAGCAGGGCATTTTAAAGTCTGTAGACGGAACAAAGCCTATGGATGAAGTATTTTCAGCCATTGTAGGTATTTTAGGTGAATAATAATGTCTGTAACTATAAAATCAGAGCATGAGATAGAGCTGATGAGGGAGGCCGGCAGGATTCTGGCGGCCGTTCATCAGCAGCTCGGTAAAGAAATCAAACCGGGAATGTCCACTAAGGATGTGGACCGGTTGGGCGAAGAAATGATTCGTAGTTATGGATGCGAGCCGTCTTTCTTAGGATATTGCGGATATCCGGCCTCCATATGTGTTTCAGTAAACGAGGAGGTTGTACATGGTATCCCGACTGATGAGCGTATCTTACAGGAGGGCGATATCGTGAGCCTTGATGCTGGTGTTATCTACAAAGGATACCACTCAGACGCAGCCAGAACAGTAGGCGTAGGAGAGATTTCAGAGGAAGCAAGACTTCTTATAGAAAGAACACGTCTCAGTTTTTTTGCAGGAATAAAGAATGCAGTTGCGGGAAACAGACTGTATGATATTTCAGGAGCCATACAGCAGCTTGCCGAGTCTTTTGGATACGGAGTTGTATATGACCTTGTTGGTCATGGCATAGGAAGCCATTTACATGAGGATCCTGAGGTGCCGAACTTCAGACCACAGGGCTTTAGAAAAGGGCTTAGACTTAAGCCGGGCATGACACTGGCGGTTGAGCCAATGATTAATGCAGGTTCACCGCATGTGGTGTGGATGGATGACGAATGGACAGTGGTTACTGAGGATTTATCGTTGTCGGCACACTATGAAAATACCATACTTATTACAAAAGGAAAGCCGGAGATACTTTCTCTGACAGAGGATGAAAAAGCAGCCGGATTTCTGGAGCTAATCTAATAATAATCATAACGAAACCCAAGGATTTATTTACAGGAGGAATCAAAATGTCAAAAGCAGACGTTATCGAAGTTGAAGGTGTTGTAGTTGAGAAGTTACCAAATGCGTTTTTTAAGGTAGAGCTTGAGAACGGACACCAGATTTTAGCTACAATCAGTGGAAAGCTTCGTATGAATTTCATCAGAATTTTACCGGGAGATAAGGTAACAATTGAGATGTCACCATACGATCTGACAAAGGGCAGAATTATCTGGAGAGATAAGTAATTTTACAGATATTTTTTTAAAAAAATATATTGACTTCCCTTAAGTGTCCGTGTATAATGCTATCTGGACACTTTTGGAAAAGTACCTGAAAAGGACTTTTATAGAGAAAGGAGGATTTGCTGTGAAGGTAAGATCATCAGTTAAACCTATTTGCGAAAAGTGCAAAGTTATCAAGAGAAAAGGAAGCATCAGAATTATCTGTGAGAATCCAAAGCATAAGCAGAGACAGGGTTAATTAGTACAAATATTTGACCCTGTTATTTGTGCGTTTGGTTTATTAAACCTTTTTTCACATCATTATGTGCGGCTGCAGCGAGATATTTATCATCGCTGTTCATAATAAACAGAGGCATTCTGGTTTCATATTATAATACCGAGTGATATGGAACAAAATGCAAATATGGGAGCGCATATGGCTACACACATTTCAGGACGTGCAACCGTAGCTGTAGATACATATGTGTTTCGGAGAGTATACGTCAAGTTGCAGATGTATCGTTACTATAGTAAATAACTAAAAATTATGGAGGTGTAAACACACATGGCTCGTATTGCAGGTGTAGATTTACCAAGAGAAAAACGTGTAGAAATCGGCTTAACTTACATCTACGGAATCGGAAGAGTAAGTGCAGACCGTATCCTTGAAGCAGCTAATGTTGATCCAAGCACTCGTGTTAGAGATCTTACAGATGACGAGGTTAAGAGAATCAGCGCTGTTATCGACGAGACAATGACAGTTGAAGGTGATTTAAGAAGAGAAATCGCTTTAAATATCAAGAGACTTCAGGAAATTGGATGCTATCGTGGTATCCGTCATAGAAAGGGACTTCCGGTTCGTGGTCAGAAGACAAAGACTAATGCAAGAACTCGCAAGGGTCCTAAGAGAACAGTAGCAAACAAAAAGAAATAATCACTTAGATAATAAGTGAAACGCCACTTGAGCGTAGTGCGCGTTTAGTTCTGCGGACGAAGAAGCAGAGCTTCATTATAACTTAAATAAAGTTTAGAAAGTAGAAAGTAGGTTAGTTTAAATATGGCTAAGAATGTTGCAAAGAAAACAACTAAAAAGCGTGTAAAGAAAAACGTTGAACGCGGACAGGCACATATTCAGGCATCTTTCAATAACACAATCGTTACTTTAACAGATGCTGAAGGAAATGCTTTATCATGGGCAAGTGCCGGTGGTCTTGGATTTAGAGGTTCAAAGAAATCTACTCCATATGCTGCACAGATGGCAGCTGAAACAGCTACAAAGGCAGCTTTAATCCACGGATTAAAGACAGTTGACGTATTCGTTAAAGGACCTGGTTCAGGAAGAGAGGCAGCTATTCGTGCCCTTTCAGCATGTGGTCTTGAGGTTACATCAATCAGAGACGTTACTCCGGTACCTCACAATGGATGTCGTCCACCAAAACGTAGAAGAGTCTAATCAGGAGGTATAGATTAAAATGGCAGTTAATAAAGTACCTGTACTTAAGAGATGCAGATCACTTGGTTTAGAGCCAAGTTATTTAGGATATGATAAGAAGTCTAGAAGAAACCTTACAAGAGCAAACAGAAAGGTGTCTGAGTACGGACTTCAGTTAAGAGAAAAGCAGAAAGCTAAATTCATCTATGGTGTTTTAGAGAAGCCTTTCCGTAACTACTACAAGAAAGCAGATCAGATGAAAGGATTAACAGGTCTCAACCTTATGACAATCCTTGAGTCAAGACTTGACAACGTAATTTTCCGTCTTGGATTTGCTAGAACAAGAAAAGAAGCTAGACAGATCGTTGATCACAAGTTCGTTACAGTAAACGGAAAAGCTGTTAACATCCCTTCATACCTTGTAAAGGCTGGCGATGTTATCGAAATTAAAGAGAGCAAAAAGAATACTCAGAGAATGAAAGATATCGTCGAGGTAGCTGGCGGAAGAATCGTTCCAGAGTGGTTAGACGTAGATGCTGAGAAATTACAGGGAACTGTAAAAGACTTACCTACACGTGAGCAGATTGATGTTCCTGTAGATGAGATGCTCATCGTCGAGTTATATTCTAAGTAAAATTAGGTTGATTTGCCGGGGATTTATTTCCCGGCTTATCCACTCTTTGATAACATATAACAACGATACCCGAGAAGGAGGGAATTTGAAGTGTTCGATTTTGAAAAACCAAAAATTGAAATCGCAGAAATTTCAGAAGACAAGACATATGGCAGATTTGTTGTAGAGCCATTAGAGAGAGGTTACGGTACAACACTTGGAAACTCTTTAAGACGTATCATGCTTTCTTCTTTACCGGGCGCTGCAGTAAGCCAGGTCAAGATTGATGGCGTTTTACATGAATTCAGCTCTATTCCTGGTGTTAAGGAAGATGTTACAGAAATCATCATGAATATCAAGAACCTTGCAATTCGCAATAATAGTTCTACAAATGAACCAAAGGTTGCATATATCGAATTCGAAGGTGAAGGCGTTGTTACAGCAGCCGATATTCAGGTTGATTCAGATATCGAGATTTTGAATCCTGAGTTAGAGATTGCACACTTGAATGGTGGTGCAGATTCTAAGCTTTACATGGAGCTTACAATCACAAACGGCAGAGGTTATGTCGGAGCAGAGAAGAACAAGAACGAGGATACACCAATCGGAGTTCTTGCTGTAGATTCAATCTACACTCCTGTTGAGCGTGTTAATCTTACTGTAGAGAATACCCGTGTAGGTCAGGTTACAGATTACGATAAGCTTACATTAGATGTATTTACAAATGGTACATTGGAGCCGGACGAGGCAGTCAGCCTTGCAGCTAAGGTGTTAAGTGAGCACTTAAATCTGTTCATCGATCTTTCAGAGGCAGCACAGCAGGTTGACGTTATGGTCGAGAAGGAAAACGATGCTCAGGAGAAGGTTCTTGAGATGAACATCGATGAGCTTGAGCTTTCAGTTCGTTCATACAACTGCTTAAAGCGTGCAGGAATCAACACTGTTGCAGAGCTTATCAATAGAACACCTGAGGACATGATGAAGGTTCGTAACCTTGGTCGCAAGTCTTTAGAGGAAGTTTTAGCAAAATTAAAAGAATTAGGTTTAGAGTTAAATCAGACTGAGGAATAATTCATTCGAATAATCCTTGCACTGATTCTTCTAAATAAATTGGTCATATATAAATTTTAAATATCATATTTATGTTTATGTGTGACAAAACTCATAGCGGCAGGGTCAGTAAGACCAAAGAGCGTGACCATGTCTGATACATGAGTGGCAACTGATTTGAGCATTTGCTTTTTGAAATAAAGCAAAGCTTTATCACAACAAGATACGATGTCTGGCAGTAAGACCGAAGAGCGTGACCGGATGTCCCACAAATGGAGGAAATTAAAATGGCAAAATATCGTAAGTTAAGCAGAACATCAAGCCAGAGAAAGGCTTTACTCAGAGGTCAGGTTACACAGCTTCTTGTTAACGGAAAGATCGTTACTACAGAGGCTAAGGCTAAAGAGGTTCGTAAGATCGCTGAGGGTCTTATCGCATTAGCAGTAAAAGAGAAAGACAACTTCGAAGAGGTTACTGTAACAGCTAAGGTTGCCCGCAAGGACAAAGATGGCAAGAGAGTAAAAGAGGTTGTAGACGGAAAGAAAGTTACTGTTTATGACGAAGTAGAGAAGAAGATCAAGAAGGATTCTGCTTCACGTCTTCATGCCAGAAGACAGATGCTTAAGGTTCTTTACACAGCTAAAGAGTCTGACGGCACAAAGAAGGGAACAAAGACTATCGATGTAACAAACAAGTTATTCGATGAGATTGCTCCTAAGTATGCTGATCGTAACGGTGGTTACACAAGAATCGTTAAGATTGGACAGCGTAAAGGTGACGGAGCTTTAGAGGTTCTCCTTGAGTTAGTTTAATATTTAATCGGTATAAATCTTAGACTAAATTAAACCAGAGATTTGAGTGGATGACACTCACTTCTCTGGTTTTTTATATTACTAAGATAATTATTCTAAACTTTGAGAAAAACTGATGCGTTTTACTTGCATGTATAGTTCGACTGCCTTTGGTTTGAATTCGTAACTGTAACGCATAAAAATACCCCTTTCACTGGATATCCAGTAAAAGGGGTACATATTAATTTCACACGGCTTTTTATAAATGCGCTTAATTATTTATTTTTTGCTGCAGCCTGCTCGTCATTGTACTTCTGAACACACTTCTTGATTCTGTCATATGGTGAGAGAAGATCACTGATAGAACAGTCGTGGTTTAATGTATCAATGAGGTATGCGATGTATTTGCTCATGTCACAGCTGATATAGTACTCCTTAGAGAGAAGCTCCGGTGACTGGTAGATAAGGTTTGTTGTAACTACTCTGTAGATGAGACCCTCCTCGTAAGCCTTGTCAAATGAAGCAAAGCCGTTTGTAAAGAGACCGAATGTAGAAACAACAAAGATTCTGTTAGCTTTACGCTTCTTGAGCTCTCTTGCTGTATCAATCATACTTTCGCCTGAAGAAATCATATCATCGATGATAAGAACATCCTTACCCTCCACATTTGTTCCGAGGAACTCATGAGCTACGATAGGGTTACGTCCGTCAACGATACGGCTGTAATCACGACGTTTGTAGAACATACCCATGTCTACTCCGAGTACGTTTGCAAGGTAGATAGCACGGTTTGTAGCGCCCTCATCAGGAGAGATAATCATAAGATGGTCAGCATCAATAGTGATATCCTTTACGTTCTTTAAGATGCCCTTAATGAACTGGTAAGAAGGCATTACATTCTCAAAGCCGTTCAGAGGAATAGCATTTACCACACGAGGGTCATGAGCATCGAAGGTGATGATATTGTCTACACCCATGTTGATAAGCTCCTGAAGAGCCAATGGACAGTCAAGAGACTCACGGCCTGTACGTCTGTGCTGACGGCTCTCATAAAGGAAAGGCATGATAACTGTGATTCTTCTTGCTTTTCCGCCGGCTGCAGCGATAACACGCTTTAAGTCTGCGTAGTGGTCATCAGGTGACATGTGGTTTGTCTGACCGCATACTGTGTAGGTAAGACTGTAGTTTGTTACATCTACCATGATGTACAGATCATAACCACGAACTGACTGGTTGATAACACATTTAGCCTCGCCGGAACCGAATCTAGGTGTAGAAGGCTTGATAATGTAGCTGTTTTTGTAGTAGTCCTTGAAAGCACTCTCGTTAGCATGCTGGTGCTCTCTGTGCTCTCTCCAGCCCTGTAAGTATGCATCTACCTTCTGGGCAAGACCTATACAACTGTCAGTTGCAACAAGTCCAAGTGTACCGGTTGGCATAGTCTCCAAAATTCTCTCATCGTTTGGCATTGTTATTCCTCCATATAACCATATAATAAATAAACTAAATATATATAAAAAGCGCTATTTAGAAAGACGCTTTTTAATTCGTATGTCATCTCCGAAGAGCTTGATAAAACTATAATTGCTTGAAATTCTTGAAAGTGTTCTCTCGGAGTAAATCTCTGCTATCTGCTCCAGATTCAGATTAGTGGAAATAATAGTAGATTTCTGTCGCAGTATACGCTCATTTACACAAAGGAAAAGCTGTGATGTGGTAAATGAGTTGGAAAGCTCGGTTCCGAGATCGTCTATGATAAGTAAATCACAGTCGAATATATTCTGGTGCGCTGCGATGGCATCTGCATCCTTTTCAAACACACCTTTGCTTAATATATCAAATAATTGGAATGCTGTAAAGTAAATTACGGAGTAACCTGCATCTAAAAGCTCTTTTGCAATGCAATTAGATAAAAAAGTCTTTCCGACACCGGTATTACCGTAGAAAAATATGTTTTTAGGTTTGTTTTCAAAATTGTCTATAAATTCATGACAGTTTGTCACGGCAAGCTTTGCTGTGGCGAGCGCAGACAGCCCTGTTGCAGGATTCTTCTGCTCATCTGAGTAATAATCAAATGAGAGCGTGGAAAAATTCTCTCTTGATAAAATCTCTCTGATATTAGACTGTGAATAAACGGTATTGATGATAGCCTGCTTGAAGCAATGACATTTCTGCCCATCTATATACCCGGTATCATGGCAATCTGGACAGGTGTAAATAGGCTCAAAATAATCAAGCGGATATCCGAGTGTGGATAGCAGTGCAGCACGCTCCTCCTTATAGTCCTCGATTGCAAGGCGTAAAGCGGCAAGAGCATTCTCATCGCCGTCCATAAGCCTGTACGCCTGCCTAACAGATGCGGATGCAATCTCTGAGTCAATCTCCCTGAGGCGGGGCGCCTTGCGATAGGCTTCCTCAATACGCTTGTCATGTATGTATTTGTTCTGAAGCTGGCGTTTATCGTAGCCTCGCATTATCTCATCATATTGAGCATTGGTAAGTGCCATATATCCTCCTTGGGATGTGAAAATCTAACTTGAAAAATCATATAACTAAATCACGCAACAGAAATCATACAGTTTAAATCATATAATTGAAATCATGTAGCTTAAATCATACCGTAGAATTCAGAAACAGCTTCTCCAGCTTGTCGTAATCATTGTTGCGCTGATTGAAGTTGTTAAATTTATTCTTGGAACCTGGATTATTGCTTTTTGGTTTTGAGGAACCGTTTGCAGCATTTGTGCCTTGTGATGAGCCTGTAGCAGAGGCTTTATTGGCCTTGGCAAAGTTGGCATCAAGCACTTCAACATCCTTTAAAGTATGTACATCCTTTTTCCTCCAGTTCGCGAGTATTGAGTCTGTGTACTCGAAGCTTGGCTTCTGGATAGCTGAAATGGTTTTACTGCAGGCGGCCTTTACAAGCTCTATATCGAAACCGTATTCGCCGACCCATTTGTTTATGAGTGACACCTCAGAGTCAACCAGATTGCGGCCTGTGATGCCTAGAGCCTTCATTACAGAATAGTAAATCTGTGAATGAGCGGCTGCATCGTCCTTTGCCTGGTCTACGGTTTTTATGCCGGCATCGGCCCAGCCGAGAGCGACCTTATTCATGTAACGAAGGCTTGAATGTCCCTTGGTAATGCAGTACTCCACGAGATATTCCACCAGGTCGGTAGAAAAATGGAGCTCGTCCAGCCAGTAGAGCACCATATTGGTGTCTGATGATGAGAGCGTATGCTTCAGATATGTCTCTATAATAAAGAAAAGCTCTGAAATGTCAGGATTCTTTCTAAACTCCTTAATCTCATCAAGTGTGTATTCCTTCTGTGAAGAAGCAGGCTTGTCAGTAGTCTGGCTCTTAAGCTTTTCCACAACAGAATCCTGCATCCGAATATTCGCGGTAGAAATATTCTGTACAGCATTATTAACCATGCTGTTTTGCAAATTATTCTGCGCAGCATTATTAACCACGCTGTTTTGCAAACTATTCTGCGCGGCATTATCAGCCACAGCGCTTTGTATATTACTCTGAGCAGCCTGCATACCGGATACAGAAAGACTGCAGAGGTTGATTCCAATAATCTGACCATCAGCGCCGGTTTGCACCTGCAAAATGCCCTCAGAGGCCCAGTAATTGAGGGCACGTATGATGTCGGCTTCAGTATTGCTGAAATGATCGGCAATCTCTGAAATAGTTGCTATGCCTGCCCCGGAGCCTGTCGCACGGAGCAGATAAAGGTATACCTTGACAAACTCACCGTTTGCCTTTGGCATGTATTGATCTATAAAAATATCTGACACAGTAGTGAATGATGTTGCTATGTCACTGCTAATGTTTATCGCTGTCATATAAAAAACTCTCTTTCGCTTAACCTGTGAGCAATTATAGCACAATATTTTAACTGTGTGAAGATGGTAAAAGTGCTACAAGCCTTGTAAACTCGGGCTTTCCGAGTCCACAAAAAAATGTGGATAACGTGGATAACTGTGTAAAATAATTGAAAAATCAATGTATCACAGGGTATATAAGCTGTTGAAAATTATTTAAAAAATCCACACACAAAATGAGAGTTGTTAACATTTTGTATGTGGATAACGTGGATAACTTATTTCTTAAGCAGGTCTTCGCCGATTTCTACAACATTTCCAGCACCCATTGTTATCAACAGGTCACCGTTTACACAATTTTCTGATAAAAATTTCTCGATTTCCTCAAATGATGGGAAATAGTGCGCATTCACACCTTTTTCGAGCAATAAATCAAGGATATCCTTAGATGAGATACCATATGTGTTCTGCTCACGCGCAGCATAGATATCAGCAAGCACCACAACATCTGCCATTGAAAGAACATCGGCAAAATCATTTAAGAATGCCTTTGTTCTGGAATAGGTGTGTGGCTGGAAGCACAGGACAAGCCTGTCATGTGGATATTTCTGTGCGGCTGTCAGTGTTGCACGGATCTCGGTTGGATGATGCGCGTAGTCGTCAATGATTGTGACGCCGTTTACCTTGCCCTTGTACTGGAAACGTCTGTCAGCACCGCCAAATTTGTCAAGGCCTGCGAGGATAGATGCCTCGTCGAGACCGAGTGTTGTGGATAAAGCTATGGCTGCGAGCGCATTGCTTACATTGTGAGCGCCCGGAACAGAGAGCTTTACGTCGAAAAGAGGACTACCCTGTCTCATAGCTGTAAAAGATGCACAAGCTTTATCGTCATAGGTTATATTTTCCGGATAGAAATCATATTTTGAATCAAAGCCATAGGTAATAATCTTCTGAGGAAGACCTGCGACAATCTCTTCATAGCGGTCAATCTCACCGTTGATGATGGTAGCACCGCCTGCGAGAGTGTTTGATGCATACTCGCGGAAGGAATGTCGGATGTCGTTGATATCCTTGAAGAAATCCAGATGCTCAGCCTCAATATTTAAAATAATGCTGTAGCGTGGTCTGAAATTCAAAAAGCTGTTTGTGTACTCGCATGCCTCAGAGATGAAATACTCTGAATCGCCCACACGCAGATTGCCGTGGATAGATGACAAAATACCGCCTACGGAAATGGTAGGATCTGTCTGGGCGGCGAGAAGAATCTCGCTGATCATGGATGTAGTGGTAGTCTTGCCGTGTGTGCCGGCTACAGCGATAGAATAATCGTAATTGTCCATAATCTGTCCGAGGAGCTCGGCTCTGGTAAGCATCGGAATACCGGCAGCCTTTGCTGCGGCAAACTCAGGATTGCTTTCGTGGATAGCTGCAGTGTAAACCACCAGGTCGATACCGGAGGTGATATTGTCTGCGCTCTGGCCATATATGACTTTTATGCCCTTGGCCGCAAGAGTCTTTGTGAGGTCTGATTCCTTTGAATCGGAACCGGAAATGGTAAAGCCCTCCTCATGCAGAATCTCTGCGAGACCGCTCATGCTGATACCGCCGATGCCTATGAAATGGATGTGTATTGGTTTGCTGAAATCTATTTTATACATTAATTTTACCTGCCTGATTTATTATAATTTATATTGTAACTATTAAGAATCGCTGAGAACAAAAAGCCGATGCGTCATGATTGCATGTAAGCAACAGATTTTCTTGTTCTGAATAGTTACTTTATATTAATTATACAACTAAATATAGTATTTGCAAAGGAAAAATAAGGTGAAAGCAGGCATGACTTTCAAATGATAAGAACCATAGCAGGTTAACCAGATATACGATAAATGACACTTGTGCAAAATGTCGAAAAAAAAGAAAAATATCATTTGATTTTGTGAAAAATGTTGAAGTGATAATGCGGCTGTGGTATAATTTTTTTATAAAAATAATTCATCCGGACCATATGAATTTTATGGGTTTAAAGTATATGGCAGTAACTGCAATTTATGCAGCAGCAACTATAATTTATATGGAAACAATTGTGATTTATTATGGAAGCATTACAGATACGGTTATTACAGAAACAAGTGGTGGGGACCGGATGGGCACAACAAAAATTAGGACAGACGAGGAGTGATAACGTGATTAAGAAAGAAATGATAGCCATGCTTTTAGCAGGCGGTCAAGGCAGCAGACTTGGTGTTCTGACAGCGAACGTAGCAAAACCGGCAGTTTCGTTTGGTGGAAAGTACAGAATCATAGATTTTCCGCTTAGCAACTGCATCAATTCAGGCATTGATACAGTGGGTGTACTTACACAGTATCAGCCACTCAGACTTAACCGCCACATCGGAATAGGTATTCCGTGGGACCTCGACAGGAATAATGGAGGAGTGGCAATACTGCCTCCTTATGAGAAGAGCGGCAACAGCGAGTGGTACACAGGTACAGCCAATGCAATCTACCAGAATATGAGGTATATAGACAGTTACAACCCGGACTATGTGTTGATACTGTCAGGAGACCATATTTACAAGATGGACTATGAGGTGATGCTTGATTTCCACAAGGAAAACAATGCAGATGTGACCATAGCAACCATGCCGGTGCCTATCGAGGAGGCCAGCCGATTTGGTATCGTCATAGCCGATGATGATAAGCGCATCAATGCATTTGAGGAAAAGCCGGTTCATCCGCGCAGCAATCTCGCATCAATGGGTATTTACATATTCTCATGGCCGGTGCTAAAGGAAGCATTACTTGCACTAAAGGATCAGGAAAACTGTGATTTTGGCAAGCATGTCATACCATACTGTTTTGAAAACGACAGACGTATGTTTGCATACGAGTTCAACGGATACTGGAAGGACGTAGGTACACTGGGCTCATACTGGGAGGCCAATATGGAGCTTGTGGACCTCATTCCGGAGTTCAATCTGTACGAGGAGTATTGGAAGATTTACACAAAGAATGATGCAATCGAGCCACTTTATATAGCCAAAGGCGGTCATGTGGAGCGAAGCATCATGGGTGAGGGCTGTGAATGCTATGGTCATGTGGAGCATTCTGTCATAGGTGCAGGCGTCAAGATTGGAAGAGGCGCAGTAATACGTGATTCCATTATCATGTGTGACACGGAGATAGGCTCCAATGTCACGATAGACAAGTCCATCATTGCCGAAAATTGCAAGGTGGGTGACAATGTGACACTTGGCTTCGGACAGGAGAAGCCGAACGTATTAAATGAGAGCATATACTCATTTGGGCTTGTCACTATAGGAGAAGATTCTGTGATACCGGACGGGGTAAAGATAGGCAAAAATACAGCAATCTCCGGTGTTACATACGAAGAGGATTACAAAGACGGTGTGCTTTTAGGCGGAGAAGTTATTATCAAGGCAGGTGACGGAAAATGAAGGCAATAGGAATAATTTTGGCCGGCGGCAACAATAATAGGATGAAGGAACTGACAGCAAAACGAGCAGTACCGGCCCTGCCGGTAGCAGGCAGCTTCAGAAGCATAGATTTTGCGCTCAGCAGCATGTCAAACTCGCATATACAGACTGTCGCAGTACTGACCCAGTACAATGCACGCTCACTGAATGAGCATTTAAGCTCAGCAAAATGGTGGAATTTTGGCAGAAAGCAGGGAGGCTTATTCCTCTTTACACCTACAGTCACAGCGGACAACAGTGACTGGTACAGGGGCACGGCAGATGCGATGTATCAGAACATTGATTTTTTAAAGAGACGCCATGAGCCATATGTCATCATCAGCAGCGGTGACTGTGTATATAAGCTGGATTTCAACAGAGTGCTTGATTTTCACATCGAGAAAAAATCAGACATCACAGTGGTATGCAAGGACATGATGTACAACGACGATGTCAGCCGTTTTGGTGTGGTACGCATGGATGATGAGTCAAGAATCACAGAGTTTGATGAAAAGCCAATCGAGGCCTCATCCAACACCATTTCCACAGGTATTTATGTCATCAGAAGACGACAGCTCATAGAGCTTTTGGAGGCAGCAGCCGAGGAAAACAGATTTGATTTCGTAAATGATATCCTCGTGCGCTACAAAAATGTAAAGAAAATATATGGCTACAAGATAAATTCATACTGGAACAATATCGCCGATATTGATGCATACTTCAAGACCAATATGGATTTCTTAAGACCTGACATCAGAAGCTATTTCTTCAGGGAGGAGCCGACCATCTGCTCAAAGGTGGACGACCTGCCACCGGCCAAGTTTAATCCGGGCTCAGACATTTCAAACAGCCTTGTATCAAGTGGCTGTATCATAAACGGCAGTGTGGAGGATTCGGTGCTTTTCAAGCAGGTATTTGTGGGCAAAAACACCACAGTGAAGAACTGCGTGATACTCAATGACGTCTACATAGGCGACAATGTGCACCTCGAAAATTGCATCGTAGAGAGCCGCGGAACTATCAATCCAAACACCTGTTATTGTGGTGAGGATGGAGTCATGATAGTAAAAGAAAAAAATGTAAGATATGTAATTTAAAAACAAACCAGGGGGACAAAAATATGCAGATTACAGACATCAGAATTCGTAAGGTAGAAAAAGAAGGCAAGATGAAGGCGGTTGTGTCAATCACAATCGATGATGAATTCGTGGTACATGACATCAAGGTAATCGAAGGAGAAAAGGGACTTTTCATCGCCATGCCAAGCCGCAAGGCAAACGATGGCGAGTACAGGGATATAGCCCATCCGATTAACTCTGCCACACGCGAGAATATCCAGAATATGATTCTTGAAAAGTATAAGACAGAGATTGAGAATGCATAAAACCAAATAAAGCTTCGAGCTGCGAGGGAGGATTTTTTTGACCCTCAAATCAATATATTTCACACAAACCGGTCTATCCGTGGTACAATAAGCCACAGAAAGACCGGCTTTTTAGAGTATAGCTACAATAAAAGAGGATAGACAAACAGATATGTACAAGACGAAAATAGATAATCTGGATTTAAAACAGATTGCTGACAGTGGTCAGTGCTTCAGATGGAAGAACACAGGAGAAAACGAATACACGGTAGTGGCATTTGACAGGGCACTTCGGATTAAGCAGGATGGGAATGAGTTTGAGCTGGACTGTGATGAGGCAGACTGGAACAATATATGGAAAAGCTATCTGGATATGGATACGGATTATGCGGGGATTGCAAAGCTTATAGCAGACGGAGATGACGCGCATCTGAAGGAGGCATATGCATATGGCAGTGGTGTGCGCATTTTAAGGCAGGATTTGTGGGAGATGATTGTTACGTTTATGATTTCCCAGAATAATAACATTAAGCGAATCACAAACAGTGTGGATTTACTTTGCAGGCGGTGCGGACATAGAATAGACGGCAGTGCAGAGGGGGAAGAGCTGTATACATTTCCCAAGCCGCTTGAGGTGCCGGATGAGGTGTTTGATGACAGGAGCATGGGCTTTGGCTATAGGGCACCGTATCTGAAGGAAATATATGAGTATGGTGCTAATAATCCTGACTGGCTTGATAATCTGCGCAAAATGAGCTATGATGAGGCGATGGAAAGCCTGCTTACTCGCAAAGGAATTGGCAAAAAGGTGGCGAACTGCATATGTCTTTTTGGTTTACATCATGTGGATGCGTTTCCGATAGATACGCATGTAAAGCAGCTTTTGGACAAATATTATAGTGACGGCTTTGATTTTGAACGCTACAAGGGTGTGGCGGGAATTATCCAGCAGTATTTGTTTTATTTTGAATTGTAGATTCTGGATAGATACGTAGATGACATGTGACAATATGCATATGACATGTAGATAAAATAATATTAGAAAGAGAAAGGATAAACGATGTACGTTATAGTAGGACTTGGAAATCCTGACAAAAAATATGAGCACACAAGACACAATATCGGATTTGATGTGATAGATGCGCTTGCGGATAAATATAATATAAGTGTGACAGACAAAAAGCACAAGGCGCTCTGTGGAAGCGGAGTGATTGAGGGCATGAAGGTGCTGCTCGTGAAGCCGCAGACATACATGAACTTAAGCGGCGAGTCTGTTGCTGAGGTGATGAATTTTTATAAGCTTGATCCGGATGAGGAAATGATCGTTATTTTTGATGATATTTCGCTTGAGCCGGGGCGTATCCGTATCCGCAAAAAGGGCAGCGCCGGCGGTCACAACGGGATTAAGAGCATCATTGCAATGACCGGCACACAGGGCTTTTGCCGTATCAAGGTCGGTGTTGGAGAAAAGCCGCAGGGCTGGGATCTTGCTGACCATGTGCTCGGGCGTTTTAGTTCTGAGGACAGGGCAAAGGTGGAGGAAGCTATCGGTCATGCGATGGATGCAGCAGTTCTTATGATGCAGGGCGAGACGGATAAGGCTATGAACATATATAACTAGCTGGAAATCGACAAGGTGATTTTGAACAGACAGAAATGGAGAATTGAAAGTGAAAGCATTTACAGAGCCACTCCTTTCCCTTGCGGGCTTTGAGGAGATGACAAAAACGGCAGAAAAATCGTCCGGACTTATATCTGTCACGGGATGTATAGATGCGCAAAAATCACAGATGATATATGCCTTTGGAGGTCACAGGAAAAACAAGCTTATTGTGACCTTTGGAGAGCAGAAGGCGAAGGAACTGTACGATGAGTACAGTTTTTTTGACAAAGAGGTGGTGTATTATCCATCAAAGGATGTGCTTTTTTACCAGTCGGATATCAGGGGCAATCTCCTGACAGCGGAGCGCATCAGGGCTTTGAAGGCTATCCGTGAGCAGGAGAGAGTGACGCTTGTGACCACCTTTGACGCGCTGATGAATACGATGGCGCCGATAGAAAAGATGTGGGAAAATGTGCTTACACTTGAGCAGGGACAGCTTTTGGATTTGAAGGAAATTCAGGCTGCTCTTATCAGAATGGGCTATGAAAAAGAGTATCAGGTCCAGACGATGGGACAGTTTTCTGTCAGGGGTGGTATTCTTGATGTTTTTCCGCTGACGGAGGAGAATCCTATCCGAATCGAGCTGTGGGGAGACGAGATAGACACCATCAGATATTTTGACTGCGAGAGCCAGAAATCCATCGAAAATATTGACAGGGTGAGCATATATCCGGCGGCAGAGCTTGTACTTAGCGATGAGGAAAAGGCCGGGGGAATTGACAAGCTTAAGACAGAGGCAAAGCATGTATCTGACAAGCTTAGAAAGCAGATGAAGACAGAGGAAGCCCACAGAGTGACTGTGATGGCAGATGAGCTTACCGAGGAATGGGGAGAGCTGTCCATGTATGCAGGCATGGATGCTTTTTTGTCGTACTTTTTTGACAAGAGAGTCGGGCTTTTGGATTATTTTAATCCATCGGACAGCCTTATATTTTTCGATGAGCTGACCAGGTGCGCAGAGCAGGGAAAGCTCACAGAGACTGAGTTTTCAGAGAGCATGAAGCAGAGACTTGCGATGGGATATATACTTCCGGGGCAGATGAATGGTCTTTTTACAGAGAAGGAGATAGTGGCAAAGCTCGGGAAGTATTCGTGCGTCGCACTCGCTGCTCTCGATAACAAGGCAAACGGACTGCACCAGCTGGGAAGCTATGGTATTCACTGTCAGAGTGTTAGTCCATATAACAACAGCTTTGAGCTTTTGATAAAGGACTTAAAGCGCTATAAGAAAAACGGCTACAGAGTCATTCTTTTATCCGGTTCAAGGACAAGGGCAAAGCGGCTTTCAGAGGATATCACAGATCAGGGAATTACATGCTTTTATACTGAAAACTACGACCATGAGCTTTCCCAGGGGCAGATTATGGTCTGCTACGGCAAGGTGAGAAGAGGCTTTGAGTATCCTATTCTAAAGTTTGCCGTGATTACGGAGTCAGATATTTTTGGGGCGCAGCAGAAGAAAAAAAAGCGTCACCGCACCTATGAGGGTGAAAAAATACAGAGCTTTACCGATTTGTCGGTTGGGGACTATGTAGTGCATGAAAACCACGGACTAGGTATTTACCGCGGAATTGAAAAGCTTGAGGTGGACAAAAAGGTAAAGGACTACATCAAGATAGAGTATCAGGGTGGCTCCAATCTCTATATTCTTGCCACCCAGCTTGACATGATACAAAAGTATGCCGGAAAGGATGCCAGAAAACCAAAGCTCAACAAGCTTGGCGGTCAGGAATGGACCAGGACGAAGAACCGTGTCAGAGGTGCGGTAAAGCAGATTGCAGGAGACCTGGTGAAGCTGTACGCCCAGCGTGAGCAACAAAACGGATATGCCTTCGGCGAGGATACGGTGTGGCAGAGAGAGTTTGAGGAGCTTTTTCCTTTTGATGAGACTGAGGATCAGATTCTTGCAATTGAAGCCACAAAGACTGATATGCAGAGCCATAAAATAATGGACAGACTGATTTGCGGTGATGTGGGCTACGGCAAGACGGAGGTCGCAATCCGTGCAGCCTTCAAGGCGGTGCAGGACAGCAAGCAGGTGGCATATCTTGCTCCGACAACCATTCTTGCGCAGCAGATTTACGATACGTTTTCGCAGAGGATGAAGGATTTTCCGGTAAATGTGGATTTGATGTGTCGTTTCAGAAGCCCGGCAGAGCAGAAAAAGACGATAGAAAAGCTCAAAAAGGGTGAGGTTGATATCATCATCGGAACACACCGCATACTCTCAAAGGATGTGCAGTTTAAGGATCTGGGGCTTTTGGTAATCGATGAGGAGCAGCGTTTCGGCGTGACTCACAAGGAGAAGATTAAGCAGATGAAGGTCAATGTGGATGTGCTCACACTGACTGCTACACCGATTCCGAGGACACTCCACATGAGTTTAATCGGCATAAGGGATATGAGCGTGCTTGAGGAGCCACCGATGGACCGTGTACCGATTCAGACATATGTCATGGAGTACAATGATGAGCTTGTCAGAGAGGCAATTAACAGGGAGCTTGCCAGAAACGGACAGGTGTACTATGTATACAATAAGGTGCGCGACATAGCAGACATAACAGCAAAGCTGCAGGAGCTGGTGCCGGATGCGACTGTTGCATTTGCGCACGGACAGATGAAGGAGACGGAGCTTGAGCGCATCATGTACCGTTTCATCAATGGTGAAATAGATGTGCTTGTATCCACGACCATTATAGAGACCGGACTTGACATCTCAAACGTCAATACAATGATTATACACGATGCGGACAACATGGGACTTTCACAGCTTTATCAGCTCCGCGGACGAGTCGGCAGATCTAACCGTACTGCGTATGCATTTCTCATGTACAGGCGCAACAAGATGCTAAAAGAGGTGGCAGAAAAGCGTCTTGCAGCGATAAAGGAGTACTCAGACCTTGGCAGCGGCTTTAAGATTGCCATGAGAGACCTTGAAATCCGCGGTGCGGGCAATCTGCTCGGTGCGGAGCAGAGCGGACACATGGAGGCAGTGGGCTACGATTTGTACTGCAAGATGTTGAGCGAGGCTGTAAAAGAGGCAAAGGGAATCGAGGATATAGGTGACAAATTTGATACGACGGTGGATATCGTAACCGATGCTTATATTCCGGCAGGTTATATTGCAAACGAATTCCAGAAGCTGGATATATACAAGCGTATTGCAGGCATAGAGACAGAGGAAGAGAAGGATGAGATGCTCGAGGAGCTCATAGACAGATTTGGTGAACCTCCAAAATCAGTGCTCAGCCTGCTTCGCGTGGCAAGGCTTAAGGCGTTGGCTCATGCCGTATATATCACTGAGATAAAGCAGACCGGCTCACTGATAAAGCTTACCATGTTTGAACGGGCAAGGATAAATCCGGAGAAGATACCAATGCTTGTTGCCCGGTATAAATCCTCACTCAAATTTAATATGGCAGAAAACCCATATTTCACATTTGATTTAAAAAATGGCAGCGTGGCAAAGAAGCGGGATGTGCTTGATGTGGTGGAGGAACTGATTTCGCAGATGCGAAAGGAGCTGATTACGGCTGAATAGTTACCCGAATTTTGGAATCATGTAGCATATAGCATAGGAAACACCACATGCTTTAAGCGAAATTGACGATAATTTACAAAGTTTAGAAAATGCTTGCCAGCAGGCCCGAAAAGCTCTATAATATACGAGCGATACTATACCAATTTTAAAGAGGATAGATACAATGAAAGCGAAAAAAGTAATAGCCATGTTATTAGTTGCAACACTCTCAGTTACAGCTTTTACAGGATGTGCAATAAATAAAACCGCAACAGTTGCGACATTAGATAAAGAGGATATCAAGCTTGGGCTTGTTAATTTTATGATAAGGTACCAGGAGGCCGGTTATGATGACATGTATATACAGTACATGGGCGAGGGCTACTGGGACAAGACAGTATCAGGCAATAATACTGTGCTTGAAACATGGAAGAAAAATGCTATCGAGGAGGCTCATGAGCTTTACACATTAAAGGCGCATCAGTCAGATTACGATGTAGAGGTTTCTGATGATGAGAAAAAGGAAATCAAAAAGGCCGCAGAGAAGTTTATGAAGGCAAATTCCGATGATGTGATAGACGAGATGAGTGCTACAGAGGAGATTGTCGAGGAATATTTAGAGCTTCGCCTCATAAAGAGTAAGATGTATGCTGCAATCATCAAAAATGCTGATTCAAGCGTGACGGATGAGGAGGCCAATATGGCTGCATACACCATTGTGAAGCTCGATTACAAGGGTGCATATGACTCTAATTACAAGTATCAGACATATACAGATGAGCAGTCAGCACAGATAAAGGCACAGGCAGATGCAGTGGTAGAGGCGCTTGCAGGCGGATCATCCTTAGAGGATGCAGCCAAGGCAGCAGGCACTAAAGCCACAACAGGCACATACGCCACATACGTTGATCCGGATGCAGAGAAGACAGATGATTCAGATAAGAAATCAGATGACACAGAGTCTAAAGAGAGCTCAAAGTCATCGGACAGCAAGACAAAGGACAGTGTATACACTACAAACAATCTTGATCAGAGCGTTGTAGATGCACTCAATTCCCTCGAGGAGGGACAGACCTCAGACCTCATCACCACAGACAGCACTTACTATATCGTAAGGCTCGACAAAAAGACCGATGATGAAGCAACAGAGTCAAACAGAAAAACCGTAAAGGGCAATAAAGAGGACAAATATTACAATGGCATCCTTTCAGGATGGCAGGACGATGAAAAATGGTCTGTAAAGCAGAAGCAGCTTGACAAGATCAAGATTCACAATTATTTTACTACTACCAAGAAGGACAAAAAGGCAGCAGACACAAGCGCTACAGAGAGCACACAGCAGTCAGAAAGTACCAATAGTACAGATACAGAGAATACTGAGGCAGTAGATGGAACAGAAAACTAATATCGTACTTATAGGCATGCCGGGAGTTGGAAAGAGTACCATAGGCGTAATACTTGCAAAGGTGCTGGGATACAGCTTCCTGGATGCGGATTTACTGATACAGGAGCAGGAGGGAAAGCTTCTGCGTGAGATAATTGAGGAAAAGGGCACGGACGGTTTTATAGAGGTAGAGAATCGTGTCAATGCCTCTATCAGGGCTGATAGGGCCATTATAGCTACAGGCGGTTCGGTGGTATACGGAAAAGAGGCCATGGAGCATCTTAAGGAGATAGGCAGAGTTGTGTATCTCAAGGTTTCTTATGCCATTTTGGAAAAACGACTTGCAGACATAAAGGGTAGAGGTGTAGTATTAAAGAAAGGGCAGACTTTAGAGACCCTTTTTGAAGAGCGCTCAAAATTGTATGAGCAGTATGCAGACATCGAGGTTTCCGAGGAGGGGCTTGATGTGGAGCAGACAGTAGAGAAGCTGGTGGAGGCACTTGAATTGTAGAGCTTATCTATCGGTTTATTATAAGATAATAGTAGTAGCTGCTGTGTCAGCTATAGACAGCAGCAACGGCACAAATGATGGCTTAAGTATGCCGTTATAAATGAAATTTGTAGTTGGATGTATAACAATAGTGTAAATTGAGAATAGTATATTAGGAGGAAGTATACTCCTGAATTCATAGAGGTGGAATATGGAACAGTACGTAATCAAAGGTGGAAATCCTTTATACGGTGAAGTTGAAATTGGTGGAGCTAAAAATGCTGCACTTGCTATTTTGGCCGCTGCCATAATGACAGACGAGACTGTAACAATAGATAATTTGCCAAATGTAAGGGATATCAATGTCTTACTTCAGGCAATCGAAGAAATCGGCGCACATGTGGAGCGCGTGGATATACACAAGGTAAAGATAAACGGTTCATTTATCAGGGGCGTAAATGTCGATAATGAATTCATCAGACGAATCAGGGCATCATATTATTTAATTGGTGCATTACTTGGAAAATACAAGCATGCAGAGGTTGCGCTTCCGGGAGGCTGTGATATCGGAAGCAGGCCGATTGACCTTCATATGAAGGGCTTCCGCTCCATGGGAGCAGACATAGACATAGCTCATGGCCTTGTCATCGCCAGGGCAAAGGAGCTTAAGGGCACACACATATATATGGATAAGGTTTCTGTAGGTGCCACAATCAATATTATGATGGCTGCAGCCATGGCAGATGGCAAGACTGTTATCGAGAATGCGGCTAAGGAGCCTCATGTTGTTGACGTGGCAAACTTCTTAAACAGCATGGGAGCAAATATCAGGGGCGCAGGAACCGATGTCATCAGAATTGTAGGTGTGGAGAAATTACATGCTACAGAGTATTCTGTCATTCCGGATCAGATTGAAGCCGGTACATTCATGTTTGCAGTTGCGGCAGCAGGAGGCAACGTGCTGGTAAAGAATGTCATTCCAAAGCATCTTGAGGCCACCACAGCAAAGCTGTTGGAGGTAGGCTGCCAGGTAGAGGAGTTTGATGACTCAGTCAGAGTAATATCAGACGGACATTTAAAGCATACACAGGTCACCACACTTCCATATCCGGGCTTCCCGACGGATATGCAGCCACAGATGGCAGTGCTTTTGGGTATTGCTGAGGGCACCAGTACAGTGACAGAGAGCATATTTGAGAATCGTTTCAAGTATGTTGACGAGCTCACCAGAATGGGAGCTGATATAAAGGTAGAGAGCAATATAGCAATCATCAGCGGCGTGAAAAGATACACAGGTGCCAGAGTGAATGCACCTGATCTAAGAGCAGGAGCTGCACTGGTTATAGCAGGTCTTGCAGCAGAGGGCATCACAGTGGTTGATGATATCTACTATATCCAGAGAGGCTATGAGGCACTCGAGGAGAAGCTTACAAAGATTGGTGCAAAAATTGCCAGGGTAGAGGATGAGAAGGAGCTTCAGAAGTTCATACTCAAGGTATCGTAATAGATATATACGTAAAGCATGAAATGTAAACACAATGTAAACACAATATAAATGCAATATATAAAATAAGAACCGGCAGCATCTTACTGTAGATGCACGGTTCTTATTTTTGGTTATTTTATAACCCTTTTGATTTTAAATCGGTTTACATCACAGATTTGATGAAAAACTCGCGGTTTGTGGACAAATCAAGTATACTGCCGTCATCAAAACGTACAATAGGGCGTGACAGTTCATGTGGGTTGAGCATCACAATATTACAGAACCGGCTGTCGTTGAGCATTACACGGTTGCTCTGGTATGTGGTAGCAAGCTTTTTCAAAAACAAAAGCAGGAACTTTGTATTGTACTTTGTAAAACCTTCACTCTCAAAGCTTGATATGACAGCGAACGGACAAAGTGGTGCGCGATAGCGTCTGGCAGCAGTCATGGCATCATATACATCGGCGATGGCTGTTATCATGGCAAAGTCGTCAATCAGTGAGCTGTCAAGCTGTGAAGGATAGCCTGAGCCATCACAGCGCTCATGATGCATAAGGGCTGTGCGCTTTATTCTGGAGTCAATCTGCAGATCCTTAATCAAATCAAAACCAAACTGTGGGTGCTTTTTTATGAGTGCAAATTCTTCATCTGTGAGCTTGTCAGGCTTGTTTAGCACATCATCGGGAATCTTGCATTTACCGATATCGTGAAGTACTCCTGCGATAGTAAGCGTATTCACATCTGTCTTTTCCATATGAAGCCATCGTCCGATCATCCTTGTAATAAGCCCTACATTCAGACAGTGTGAGTACAACGGGTCTGCAATGGTGCGCATGTTGTAGAGCATGTCAAAGGTCTCGATTGTAGTGCTGCACGATGCGGAAAGGTCAATGACAGCAGTAAGAAGCGCAGCCTCATCAAAGGATTTTTCGCCGGCACAGATTTTGCCAAAGGTATCCTTGATTTGATTTATACAAGTGAGGTATTTGAGCTGGAAGCCTCGGAACTCTTCTGAGGCCTGAACACGCTGGATGTTGGTCACCATCTCATGTGCGCGGGTTTTGGGTACAGGTTTTACCTTGTCTCGCTTTGCTGTATTTTCGCCGGCTTGCGGTGCTGCTGCATCGAATGGGTTTTGAATTGAGATGCTGCCTACCTTATATAGCTTCATTTTGTTGATGAGCTGACGGGTGAGTGGTGTGCCGGGCAGTGCAAGTATCTGCCCCAAAGGGGTCTTTATCGGTTCTGCTGCCACCATACCAATCTGCGCATCTTTTATGCTGATTTTAATCATGAGTTACTCCAAAAATTTATTTTGATATTGTGTGTATAGTACTATAAATACAAATTTTAGTATAATTACCAAAATCATGAAAGTCAATAAAGAAGAAAGAATAATTGCATAAAATAGCTTATAAATAATGAATAGGGTATCGAAAATGGATTATTGATAAATCTGTATCGAAAATGATACTTGACATATATATCATGTGGTAGTAATATAGCTGACAGAGATTTGAAAAATTCTATATTGTAACTTCTCTTATTCAGAGTGATGGAGATACAAAGGATCTATGAAGTCACGGCAACCCCGTTAGAAAACAGGAAGGTGCCAACCTGAGCGAGTAATCGAACAATAAGAGGATTTTTATTATCTTAATTTTAATCCACTTATTTGCAGTAAGTGGTTTTTTATTGGAAAAATATTGGTCACACAGTATGAAAGGAGCAACAGATAATTAATGGAGAAATTATTATTTACATCAGAATCAGTAACTGAGGGACATCCGGATAAGCTCTGCGATGCAGTATCAGATGCCATCCTTGATGCATGCATACAGCAGGACCCGATGAGCCGTGTCGCATGTGAGACAGCAAGCTGTACAGGCTTCATCCTTGTAACAGGAGAGATTACCACAAAGGCACAGCTTGATATTCCTGCAATCGTCAGAAAAACAGCACTTGAGATCGGATATGATGACGGAAAGAAGGGACTCGACGGAAACTCATGTGCAGTAATGGTTTCAATCGACAAGCAGTCTGCTGATATCGCCATGGGAGTTGACAAGGCACTGGAGGCAAAAGAGGGCGAACTTACAGACGACCTCGACACCGGAGCCGGAGATCAGGGAATGATGTTTGGATATGCTACAAATGAGACCAAGGAGTACATGCCATACCCAATCGCACTCGCTCACAAGCTTGCATTCCAGCTCACAAAGGTTAGAAAAGACGGCACACTTACATACCTTCGTCCGGACGGAAAGACACAGGTTTCAGTAGAGTATGATGAGGCAGGAAAGCCGGTAAGACTTGAGGCAGTTGTACTTTCAACACAGCACGACGAGGATGTTACCCAGGAGCAGATCCATGAGGACATCAAGAAATATGTATTTGATCCAATTCTTCCAAAGGAAATGATTGACGATGAGACAAAGTTCTTTATCAATCCTACAGGACGTTTCGTAATAGGTGGACCACACGGAGATGCAGGTCTCACCGGTCGTAAGATTATCGTAGACACCTATGGTGGATATGCACGTCACGGCGGCGGAGCTTTCTCAGGAAAGGACTGTACAAAGGTAGACCGTTCAGCAGCATACGCAGCACGTTACGTAGCAAAGAACCTTGTAGCAGCAGGATTTGCTGACAGGTGTGAGATTCAGCTTTCATATGCTATCGGTGTTGCACAGCCAACATCTATCATGGTTGATACATTCGGCACAGGAAAGCTTGCAGATGATAGAATCGTTGAAATCGTAAGAGAGAATTTCGACCTTCGTCCTGCAGGAATCATCAAGATGCTTGACCTCAGAAGACCTATTTACCGCCAGACAGCAGCATACGGACACTTTGGACGTACAGATATTAAGCTGCCTTGGGAGGCACTTGATAAGGTTGAGGACCTCAAGAAGTATCTCTAAACAAAGTCCTATATATATTAGAAAGAATTTAGAGAAAATTTAGACAGAAGTTATCGGATATATGATATAATTAAGTCATGGGACTGACATTGAGTCGGTTTCCATGGCTTTTTATTTTCAGGAGGAACGGATATGAGCAGAATTTTGATAGTAGAGGACGAGGTTGCAATTGCTGATCTTGAGAAGGATTACCTGGAGCTGAGCGGCTTTGAGGTAGAGGTGGAGAATGATGGCACAAGCGGTCTCGCAAGGGCTTTGGCGGAGGATTTTGATCTGTTTATTTTGGATCTTATGCTGCCGGGCATTGATGGCTTTGAGATTTGTAAGCGGATTCGTGAGAAAAAGAACACACCGATACTCATGGTTTCAGCCAAGAAGGATGACATCGACAAGATAAGAGGACTCGGACTCGGCGCAGATGATTATGTCACAAAGCCGTTTTCTCCATCAGAGCTTGTTGCCAGGGTAAAGGCTCATCTGGCCAGATATGAGCGCCTGATCGGAAGCGCCACACCTGAAAATGACATCGTTGAAATTCGTGGCATCAAGATTGACAAAACAGCCCGCCGTGTTTGGGTAAACGGAGAGGAAAAGCAGTTTACCACAAAGGAATTTGACCTGCTCACATTCCTTGCGGAAAATCCAAACCATGTATTTACCAAGGAGGAGCTCTTCAAGGAAATCTGGAATATGGATTCGGTCGGAGATATTGCGACAGTCACTGTACATATCAAGAAGATTCGTGAGAAAATCGAGATGAACACTGCAAAGCCACAGTATATTGAGACTATTTGGGGTGTGGGATACCGCTTTAAGCTGTAGAGATAGAGGTCAGCTATGAAGATAAAAACAAAACTTGCTATATCATTCTGCATAATTATTTTTGTGCCTGTTGTGCTCACCAGTATAGTGCTTGTGGGTTTCAATAAGATTCAGCTAAAGGCCATAAACAAGACATATGGCATGGAGGATGCGGGCATGCTCGCGCTCACTGACACGGTGCAGTTTCTGAACAAGGTGACGGGGCGCACATATGATGAGCTCGAGAAGACATCGCTCATAGAACCATCCAGGCTTCTTGATAGTGATTATCTGACTAAGATAAATAAGAAGCTGGAGAAGAAGTATTCATATCTCATAGTGAAAAGTGAAGGAGAGCTCATTTTCAATGGTGGAATTGACAATGATGATATTTTGAGAAAGCTTCCGCGAATATCCAATAAGCAGAGCAGCTCTGATGTGAGCAGCTATATGGACAGTGATGACAAGGTGCTCATAAAGCAGCTTAATTTTCGTGACAGTGATGGTGACGAGGCGAGTCTTTACATAGTGACATCAACCGCGTGCGTGATTCCTGAGGTCAGGACTGTTTTGATAGAGGGAGCATTTGCACTTGTATTGATACTTATTACTACGGCTGCCATGCTTATAGTGTGGATATACAGGAGTATTATCACACCGATAGAGAGGCTGCGTATTGCCGCTGAAAATATCAAGGATGGCAATCTGGACTTTGAGCTTGAGACAAGTCCGAGCGACGGAGAGATTGGCGAGCTGTGTACTGCGTTTGAGCAGATGCGCGCGCGCCTCAAAAAAAATGCCGAGGAAAAGGTGACGAATGAGTCTGAAAACAGAGTGTTAATCAGTAATATCGCGCATGATTTAAAGACTCCTATTACTGCGGTAAAGGGCTACGCCGAGGGCATACTTGACGGAGTGGCAAACACCCCTGAAAAGGTAGATAAGTACGTCAGGACCATTTACAATAAGGCAAACGATATGGATAAGCTCATTAATGAGCTGACACTTTACTCAAAGATTGATACGAACAGGATTCCATACAATTTTGCGAAGATAAATGTCACAGATTATTTTAACGACTGTGTTGAGGAAATAGGACTCGATCTTGAGGCAAAAAATATCAGGCTTTCATATGAGAATCATGTGGATAGTAACGTGCTTATCATTGCTGATCCGGAGCAGCTTCGCCGTGTGATTAATAATATAGTTGGCAATTCGGTGAAGTATATGAACAAGACACAAAGCTATATAGATATCAGGATAAATGATGTTGGTGACTTCATACAGGTTGAAATCGAGGACAATGGACGAGGAATCGACCAGAGAGATATGCCATATATTTTTGACAGATTTTACAGAGCGGATGCGTCAAGAAATTCGGCTACCGGAGGCAGCGGCATAGGACTTTCCATCGTAAAGAAGATTATAGAGGATCACGGCGGCAAGATATGGGCTACCAGCAAAGAGGGTGATGGAACTACCATGTTTTTCGTAATCAGGAAATATCAGGAAACACAGGATATGAACCGGCAGTAAACAAATAAACAGGATATTGACATAAAAAGTAAAACTATAATTAAAAATAACAGTTAGATATTAAAATTTAAAGTTAAGAGCTCCCGATTGACAGCGCAAATAGTGTTGTCAGCCGGGAGCTTTAATGTATTTTTTATTTAAAATAAGTTAAGGAAAAACACAAAAAATATTTGAAAAATAAAGTCTGACGTAGTAGAATAGTAGCATTACGCGAAAGAACCACAGAGAAATCGAAAGGGGGACAAGCATGCATAAATTCAGACAAAAATATATAGGAGACAAGGCATTTTATAAGCGCTACCTTATGCTGGCCATACCAATGATAATCCAGAATGCAATCACAAATCTGGTAAGCTTTCTGGACAATATTATGGTTGGACAGCTTGGCACAGAGCAGATGTCGGGAGTAGCAATCGTAAACCAGCTCATATTTGTGTATAATCTGGCAGTGTTTGGAGCAGTGTCAGCGGCAAGTATATTCGGAGCACAGTACTTTGGCAAGGGAAATCATAAGGGGCATATGTATTCCTTCAGATTCAAGCTGTATGCAGCGCTGCTTGTTACAGCAATAGCGATGACGCTTTTTATCACAAACGGAACGGGGCTCATTTCACTTTATCTGACAGATACGGCGGGAAACGGTGCCACGGAGGTAGCACTGGCATATGGAAAGGAATATCTGGCAATTGTTATGATAGGTCTCATACCGTTTGCTGTGACACAGGCCTATGCGACAAACATAAAGGAAACAGGACAAACTCTTGTACCGATGGTTGCAAGCTTTGCAGCAGTTGGAAGCAATGCGGTGCTTGATTTTCTGCTCATCTTCGGAATAGGACCGATACCAAAGCTGGGTGTGGCGGGAGCCGCTATTGCCACGGTGATGTCGCGGTATATTGAGACAATAATTGTTGTGCTGTGGGCGCATAAAAACAGAGATAGGAACAGATATCTTGAGGGTGCTTACAGAGGAATAGGAATGCCGTTTGATGAGTTTAAGACTATATTCATCAAGGGACTGCCACTCATGCTCAATGAGCTGTTTTGGGCAGCAGGCATGACAACGGTTACACAGTGCTATTCAGTACGAGGGCTCTCGGTAATCGCAGGCTTAAATATTGCGACAACGATAACAAACCTTTTCAATATCGTGTTTATACAGCTTGGTGCATGCATCAGCATAGTTGTAGGGCAGTATCTTGGAGCAGGTGAGCTTGAAAAGGCAAAGGATGCGGATAACAAGATGATAGTGTTCAGTGTGTTCTGCTGTTCTGTAATGGCGGCGGTCATGCTTCTGGTAGGAGGATTCTTCCCTCAGATATATAACACAACAGACGAAATCAAGTCACTCGCAACAAGCTTCATAGCGGTATCTGCGATAATTATGCCGTTTTGTGCATTTACACATTCGTCGTATTTCACACTGCGCTCAGGTGGCAAGACACTGGTCACATTTTTGTTTGACTCCGTATTTACGTGGGTGATAGTGGTGCCGGTGGCATTTGTGCTCGCTAAATACACAGCACTTGGCATAGTAGCAGTGTACTTCCTTGTGCAGGCCACAGAGCTGATAAAGGTAGTCATCGGATACTTCATGGTGAAAAGCGATGTGTGGCTCGTGCAGATGGTGTAGTAATGTAAGTCATTATCTTGCGGAAGAAAGAAATAAAAGTTATACTGTAGCAAAAGGTCAGCGTAACAGTTCAAACCCAGAATGAAACGGAGCATAAAATGAGCGAAGAAAAACAGCACAAGCGCCGCGTGCACTATAGCGGAAAATATCCCAAAAAATTTGAGGAAAAATACAAGGAATTAAATCCAAAGAAATACAAGGATACAATTGAGCATGTCATCAGCAAGGGAAATACCCCTGCGGGCATGCATATATCAATAATGGTAAAAGAAATCATAGATTTTCTGGACATAAAGCCGGGACAGACAGGTTTTGATGCCACACTCGGATACGGTGGACACACAAAGGCAATGCTTGAAAAGCTTGAAGGACGGGGACATATGTTTGCTACTGATGTTGACCCAATCGAGTCTGAAAAGACAAAAAAGCGTCTCGCTGAAGCCGGCTTTGGAGAGGATATTCTCACTGTAAAGCTTCAGAACTTCTGCACAATAGATGAGATTGCAAAGGAAGTAGGAGGCTTTGATTTCATACTTGCAGACCTTGGAGTTTCATCAATGCAGATAGATAATCCTGAGCGTGGATTTTCGTTTAAGGTGGATGGACCGCTGGATCTGCGTCTTAATCCAAATGCCGGTATCAGTGCGGCAGAGCGTCTTGACAATATATCCCGTGAGGAGCTTTCGGGTATGCTCTATGAGAACTCAGATGAGCCGTATTGCGAGGAGCTTGCAAAGGCGATCACAGACGAGATCAGGAAGGGCAACCGCATAGATACGACCACAAAGCTTCGTCACATTATAGAACAGACACTTGATTTTCTCCCTGAAAAGGATAAGAAGGACATCATCAAAAAGACCTGTCAGCGCACATTCCAGGCGCTCCGCATAGATGTAAACCATGAGTTTGAAGTGCTATATGAGTTTATGGAAAAGCTTCCGGGAGCATTAAAGCCCGGTGGAAGAGCTGCCATCCTTACATTCCATTCAGGAGAGGACAAGCTGGTCAAAAAGGCACTCAAGGCAGGATATAAAGCAGGAATATACAGCGACTATTCAAAGGATGTGATTCGCCCATCAGCACAGGAATGTGCTCAGAACGGACGTGCCAGGTCTACGAAGATGCGCTGGGCGGTTCGTGCGGAATAGAAAAGAATAAAAATAGTCCTAAAAACCTATTGCTTTATTGAGAAAAATAGTCTACTATGAACGTGTTATATGACTGACGGATAAGTGGAATAACCACATGAAATATAACAAATAAGAGCCGACCGTCTGGGCGATAAACCCGGACAGTTGGCTCTTTTTGATTATAAAATCAGCCATAGTCGTATAAATAACCAGGGAATGTATCTCAAAAGAAACAACAGGGATATTGACAAAAATACTGTAGTAAGTATATACTAACCACAGTTAAACAAAACTAATCAAACGAAGTAACATTCATACATTTTAAGGAGGATATTACAATGATAGAAATGAAAGAGTGGGATGGATTTGAAGGACGTCTTTGGAAAGAGGAAATCAACGTCCGTCAGTTTATTCAGGACAACTACACTCCATACGACGGAGATGAGAGCTTTTTAGCTGATCCGACAGATGCTACAAACAAGCTGTGGGATGCGCTTCAGAAATTACAGAAAGAGGAGCGTGCCAAGGGCGGAGTTCTTGACATGGAGACAGAGGTTGTAACAGGAATCACAGCTTACGGCCCTGGATATATTGATGAGTCATTAAAGGATCTCGAGCAGATCGTTGGCCTTCAGACAGACAAGCCATTAAAGAGAGCATTCATGCCATACGGTGGAATCAAGATGGCTGTTCAGGCAGCAGAGACATATGGTTACGATGTAAGTGACAAGCTCAAGGAAATTTTCACAAAATATCATAAGACACACAACACAGCAGTATTCGATGCATACACACCTGAGATGCTGAAGGTTCGTCATGCAAAGATCCTCACAGGACTTCCTGACACATACGGCCGTGGACGTATCGTAGGCGATTACCGTCGTGTAGCATTATACGGACTTGATTACCTCATCGAGGAGAAAAAGAAGGATAAGGCAAACTGTGGCTGTGGACAGATGACAGATGATGTTATCCGTTTAAGAGAGGAAATCGCAGAGCAGATTAAATGTCTTGAGGATATGAAGAAGCTTGCAGAGATTTACGGATACGATATCTCAAGACCTGCAACAAACGCAAAAGAGGCAGTTCAGTGGTTATACTTCGGATACCTTGCAGCAATCAAGACACAGAATGGTGCAGCAATGTCAGTAGGACGTGTATCTACATTCCTTGACATTTACATCAAGAGAGATATGGACAAGGGCATCCTCACAGAGCAGGAAGCACAGGAGCTCATCGACCATTTTACAATGAAGCTTCGTATGGTTAAATTTGCACGTATCCCTTCATACAACCAGTTATTCTCAGGTGATCCTGTATGGGCAACACTTGACGTGGCAGGAACAGGTGTGGACGGACGTTCAATGGTTACAAAGACGGACTTCCGTTTCCTCCATACATTAGAGAACATGGGACCTGCACCGGAGCCAAACCTCACAGTATTCTACTCATCAAAGCTTCCTCAGACCTTCAAGGATTATGCAGCCCGCATCTCAATTGAGACAAGCTCAATCCAGTATGAGAATGATGACGCAATGAAGCCGGTATGGGGCGATGATTATGCAATCTGCTGCTGTGTATCTGCAACACAGACAGGTAAAGAGATGCAGTTCTTCGGAGCACGTGCAAACCTTGCAAAATGTCTCCTCTACGCTATCAACGGTGGTGTTGATGAGAAATCAGGTGAGCAGGTAGGACCAAACTACGCACCTATCACAGCAGAGTACCTTGACTATGACGAGGTAATGGCGAAATACGACAAGATGATGGACTGGTTAGTAGACATCTATGTAAATACATTAAACCTTATCCAGTACATGCATGACAAATACTACTATGAGGCAGCAGAGCTTGCACTCATGGATACAGACTTAAAGAGAACATTCGCAACAGGAATCGCAGGATTCTCACACGTAATCGATTCTCTTTCAGCAATCAAATATGCAAAGGTTAAGGTAGTACGTGACGAGAGCGGACTGGCAAAGGATTTCGAAATCGAGGGAGAGTTCCCTAAATACGGAAACGATGATGACCGTGCAGATGAGATCGGAGTATGGCTTCTTAAGACATTCATGGACAAGTTAAAGAAGCATCACACATACCGTGATTCAGAGCCTACAACATCAATCCTTACAATTACATCAAACGTAGTATACGGAAAAGCTACAGGAGCAATGCCTGACGGACGTAAAGCTGGAGAGCCACTCTCACCTGGAGCAAACCCATCATACGGCGCAGAGCAGAACGGACTTCTCGCATCCTTAAACTCACTCACAAAGCTTCCATATGAGTGGGCACTTGATGGAATCTCAAATACACAGACCATCAACCCGGGCGCACTTGGAAACAACGAGGGTGAGAGAATCGACAACCTTGTAAACGTAATGGACGGATACTTCGATCAGGGTGCACATCACCTCAATGTAAATGTATTCGGTAAAGAGAAGCTCATCGATGCAATGGAGCATCCGGAGAAGGAGGAGTACGCAAACTTCACAATCCGAGTATCAGGATATGCAGTAAAATTCATCGACCTCACAAGAGAGCAGCAGCTCGATGTAATCTCACGTACATGCCACGAGAGAATGTAATATGATCTAAGGTGTCACAGAGTGTACTACGATTCTGCTTGCAGAAAGAGTAGTATGCTCTTGTGACCCGAACAAACATGAGCAAGAAGCGATTTTCGTAAGAAAAGAAGCGGATTGCGAATGGTTGTAGAATTGCGTAAGTTGCAGGGCAACGGAGCAATTCGTAGATCATATTAGGATATGCCATATATTATGTAGGTGGTATAAATTTACAGAGTTAATATACAATTATAGATATTCCAGAATGTGCAGGCCAAGTGCCTGCATATTCTGATTTTCTAAATAACACCACAGCGTAAGGAATTTTCGGAAGGCGCGTAAAAGCCGGTCGCGTCAAGCATAGAAAACCAAAATCATAATTCATACAGCCTCTTAGCCCGAAGAACCTGAGCATTGCAAAGTCCCGGTCGGCGGGTTGCCGAAAATTCCGTACCATAAAATAAAAGTAGCAGCAATAACCTGAAGGAGGTAAAACATGGGAGAAACACTAGGAAGAGTACACTCGGTAGAAAGCTTCGGCTCAGCCGACGGCCCGGGAGTGAGATATATAGTCTTTTTGAAGGGCTGCAATATGCGCTGTAAATACTGCCATAACCCGGACACATGGGCCAAATGCGGCGAAAATGACGGTGCAAAGCTGATGACACCGCAGGAGGTGCTAAAGACCGCCATGCGCTATAAAGCGTACTGGAAGCAAACAGGTGGCATCACAGTAAGCGGAGGTGAAGCACTTTTGCAGATAGACTTTGTCACAGAGCTATTTAAGCTTGCAAAGGAAAAAGGTGTAAACACATGCCTTGACACATCAGGAAATCCATTTACCGTGGAAGAACCGTTTTTCGGCAAATTTAATGAGCTGATGAAATATACAGATCTCTTCATGCTGGACATTAAGCATATAGATGACGAGGAGCATAAAAAGCTTACGGGACAGACAAATAAGAATATCCTTGATATGGCACAATATCTCTCAAAAAACGGTAAAAAAATGTGGATACGTCATGTGCTTGTGCCTGGAATCACCACGGATGAGAAATATTTAAAGCAGCTTAGAGAGTTTATCGACACACTTAAAACAGTGGACAGGGTTGAGGTGCTGCCGTACCACACACTTGGCGTATTTAAGTGGAAGGAGCTTGGTATATCATACCAGCTTGAGGGGGTGGAACCTCCGACAAAGGAACAGATAGAATGTGCAAAAAGAATATTAAATTGTCAGAATTAGTTTTTAAATATCATTGCTAATAACTCACTAAGTTGATAAAATATGATAAGTAACTATTATTTTACACCGATGCGGCCTTCGTTTGTATGTGAGGTGACACTTGGCTATATGCTTGCGTATCGCAACTGTAAATGTGCTGAACAGTTAAAATTTAAAATAACAATTTGCGGGAGTTACAACATGGGAAAACCAGATATCATTTACGAAGACAACAACATTATCGTCTGCTACAAGCCGGCGGGAATTGCTACACAGACCAGGCGTATAGGGCAGCAGGATATGGAGAGTTTCATAAGAAATTACAGGGCGGCTAAAAATGAGCCGCCCTATGTCGGTATAGTGCACAGACTCGACCAGCCGGTAGAGGGCGTGATGGTATTTGCCAAGAATCAGAAAGCCGCGGCATCCTTGAGCAGGCAGATAAAGGAGCATACAACCGAGAAATATTATCGTGCGGCAAGCAGAGGTCAGGGAGTGTCAGGAGCAGATAAGGAAGAAGCTAATAAAGAAGATAATCATGATCTGGCATGGCATACTCTCACAGATTATATCTCCTTCGACAAGCTTACCAATACATCTAAAATCACAAGCGAAAAAGACAAGCTGGCAAAAAAAGCAGTGCTTCAGTACAGGATAATATCAAATGAATGCAATAAAACAGAATTTGACATAAAGCTTCTCACCGGAAGGCACCATCAGATACGTTTGCAGCTTGCAAATATTGGCTATCCACTGATAGGAGATACCAAGTATGGGAAGCCTGCCTCAAATAACTCAGGAACGGGAAGCAAATCCGGACGCACCGGTGGCGGTGTGAGGGAGCAGCTTGCACTTTGCTCCTACAAGCTTGTTTTTGACCATCCTGCGACAGGGGAGAGGATGACATTTGAATTACCATAGTGCTGTTGGGAATAAGATGAATTAAAGTGTATGGTCTTTTTTATATGAAGAAAAATACAGTTGACAGTATTATTTATATTATCTATTATAAGTTCATAGGTTAGTTACTTGAGTGGTTAACCATGCAACCATACCGCAAATATGAGCGAAATTAGCTGTGTAGCAGCGATGCTAAACAGAGTGCAGATAAAGTACAAATATCGTGCGGTTTTGCGAATGTGTGTGGTGGTTCTGGATAGTTACGATAATAAAAAGTACAACAAGTAGGTAATTGCGGAACAAGTGCGCACTCCTGATTAAAAAGCGGTAAGAATTCTGCAACGGAATAATTAATGAAGATGATAACATACGTTCCGGTCATTCCATGGCTGTTCAGGGATATGCCACTATACAAAGCAAAAGCTCTGGAAATCAACTCCATACTTTAATGGTATTTGATGGTTGGAATGAATATGTACGATATTTAAATTTAGATTTTGGAAACTGGACTGATTTGCGAGGTACAACTTTTAATGGATAAAAAAAAGCGACTACTTATTCTAATATTTGTATTAATATTAAGCGGAATTGTTGTGATATTCATACATAAAAATGGTTCCATGAAAGGAGATTCTATTATGGAAGAAAATGCTATTTCCGGAGATGATAATACTCATTGGTTCCATTCAAACGGTATCATCACATCCATAGATAACTCTCAAAAAAAATCTGTGTTGATATCAGTCAAAAAAATAATTTTTTTGATGGTACCAATATTACATTAAATTGCAACAAATCATCTCTCGACATTACATATTTAGAGGCTGGTCAAGAAATTACTTTCTATTTCTTTGAGAATAATGTACTTGACACTGAAGTTGCAATAGAGAAACTAAATATCGTTACACCATAACCTTTAGGGATTAGATAGTGTTCATCTAATCCCTTTTATTATGCTATGACATAATATTGGCACATCTCTGTGATTGAAGTGTAAATTTACACATGCTACAATAAGTATTGCTTATAGTTTTCTTTATTTTCAGCACCTATAAATGGTGCTTTTTTGTACCCGTAATTCATTCAATCACTGACAACTGGTTCTAAGTATTTTATACGTACAGCATACTTAACCATATACCAAACGTAAACTGTACATACAGCCATACGTATAACGTTTTCTATTTGTATAGAAAAGAGGCGGAGCATGTGAATGAAATTCTGAATCAGGAGAAATCAATCTATATTCAGATAAGCGAAATGATAGAAAACGACATACTGCGGGATGTGCTTTTGGAGGATGAGCGCGTGCCGAGCACAAACGAGCTTGCAAAGCTGTATGCGATAAATCCGTCTACAGCGGCAAAGGGCATAAATATACTTGTGGATGCAGGAATTTTGTATAAGAAAAGAGGGATTGGAATGTTTGTGAGTGACGGAGCAAAGGAAGTAATAAGGACAAAGCGGAAAGCCCGTTTTTGTTGAAGCTGAACAATATGACGTAGCGAAAAAATAAAAACTAGAAAATTTTCGTCTACATGACGAAAAACAGTAAAATTTTTAATGTTTATCGAAAAATATTCTATAGTGATTCCCGAAATATTTTTGTATACTAGCCTTACCAACAAAACAAAGGGGGACAAAAATATATGAAGAAAAAATTTGTTGCAATCATGATGGTAGCTGCTATGGCAGCGTCAATGGCCGCTTGTGGATCAGATGGGGGTTCTTCTGATACACAGAAAGGGGGAAGCAGCACATCGACATCTGATGTTGCAAACAAGGACAAGCCACTTGTGTGGTTCAACCGTCAGCCATCAAACAGCTCAACAGGAGAGCTTGACACAACAGCACTCAACTACAACAAGGATACCTATTATGTAGGTTTCGATGCTAATCAGGGAGCTGAACTTCAGGGAGAAATGGTAAAAGAGTATATCGAGAAGAACATTGATACGATCGACAGAAATGGGGATGGCGTTATCGGATATGTACTTGCAATCGGTGATATCGGACACAACGATTCAATTGCAAGAACAAGAGGTGTTCGTAAAGCTCTTGGAACAGGCGTAGACAAGAGCGGCGAGATTGACAGTGCTCCGGCAGGAACAAACTCAGACGGAAAAGCAGCTGAGGTTCAGGACGGCAAGATTACTGTAAACGGCAAAGACTATGTAGTAAGAGAGCTTGCTTCACAGGAGATGAAGAACTCAGCAGGAGCTACATGGGATGCAGCTACAGCAGGAAATGCAATCGGAACATGGTCATCATCATTTGGCGAGTCAATCGACGTAGTTGTTTCTAACAACGATGGAATGGGAATGTCAATGTTCAATGCATGGTCAAAGGACAACAAGGTTCCAACATTCGGATACGATGCCAACAGTGATGCAGTAGCAGCTATCGCAGAGGGCTATGGCGGAACAATCAGCCAGCATGCTGACGTTCAGGCTTACCTCACACTTCGTGTACTTAGAAACGCACTCGATGGTGTAGATATTGATACAGGTATCGGCACAGAGGATGATGCAGGAAACGTATTAAGCGATGATGTATATGTTTACAAGGATGATGAGAGATCTTACTACGCATTAAACGTAGCAGTTACAGCAGATAACTACAAGGATTTCACAGATTCAACAGTTGTATGGGCACCTGTTTCAACACAGCTTGATTCAGCAAAGCACCCTACAAAGAAGGTATGGTTGAATATCTACAATGCTTCAGATAACTTCTTAAGCTCTACATATCAGCCACTCTTACAGAAGTATGATGATCTCTTAAATCTTGATGTTGAGTACATCGGTGGTGATGGACAGACAGAGTCTAATATCACAAACAGACTTGGAAATCCAAGCCAGTACGATGCATTCGCAATCAACATGGTTAAGACAGATAATGCAGCTTCTTATACAGCTCTTTTGAACCAGTAAAAGTATTTAAAGCACTTAGTTGGGGAGGGAAAAATCTCTCCCCAAAATAAAGTGTATACAGACGACAGCAAATATAGAGTTAGGAGCAGGAAGTATGGGCGATAAGAATAATGAAAACATCTTATCGATTCGTGGCATGAGCAAGTCATTTGGACGAAACAGGGTTCTTGACCACATCAATTTAGATGTGAAAAAAGGTACTGTAATGGGTCTCATGGGGGAGAACGGAGCCGGTAAGTCGACAATGATGAAATGTCTTTTTGGTACATACCAGAAGGACGAGGGAACTATATATCTGGACGGAAAAGAGGTAAGCTTTTCGGGTCCTAAGGATGCACTGGAAAATGGAATAGCGATGGTGCATCAGGAGTTGAACCAGTGTCTTGAGAGAAATGTCGTAGACAATCTGTTTCTCGGAAGATATCCGGTCAATTCATTTGGTATGATTGATGAGGGACGCATGAAAAAAGAAGCGTCTGAATTATTCAGAAAGCTGGGAATGACAGTTAATCTCGAGCAGCCGATGAAAAATATGTCAGTATCACAGCGACAGATGTGTGAGATTGCAAAGGCAATATCATACAACTCAAAGGTTATAGTATTGGATGAGCCTACATCATCACTTACGGTACAGGAGGTTGAAAAGCTGTTCCAGATGATGAGGATGCTTCGTGACCAGGGTATTTCACTTATCTATATTTCTCACAAGATGGATGAGATTTTTGAGATATGTGATGAGATTTCAGTTCTTAGAGATGGAAATCTGGTCATGACAAAGAGCACAAAAGAAACAAATATGAATGAACTGATTGCAGCGATGGTTGGACGAGTACTGGAGAACAGATTCCCTCCGGTAGACAACAAACCAAAGGATGTAATCTTGTCAATACAGCATCTTTCGACAAAGTACGAGCCACATCTGCAGGACATCACATTTGATGTGCATGAGGGGGAGATATTTGGACTATACGGACTTGTCGGAGCAGGTCGTACAGAGCTTCTTGAGACGATTTTCGGAATCAGGACAAGAGCTGCGGGACGAGTATATTTTAAGAACCAGCTTATGAATTTCACCTGTGCAAAGGAGGCTATGGACTATGGCTTCGCACTTATCACAGAGGAAAGAAAAGCAAATGGACTTTTCCTTAAGGGAAACCTCACCTTTAACACAACAATCGCAAATCTCGGTGCTTATAAGAATGGACCGGCACTTTCAGACAGCAAGATGACAAAGGCCACCTCTGATGAGATAAAGATTATGCACACAAAGTGTATGGGACCGGAGGATATGATTTCGGCTCTGTCAGGAGGAAACCAGCAGAAGGTTATCTTTGGTAAATGGCTTGAAAGAGGACCGCAGATATTCATGATGGATGAGCCTACAAGAGGTATCGATGTAGGTGCCAAATATGAGATTTACGAGCTGATAATCAATATGGCAAAGCAGGGTAAGACAGTCATTGTAGTTTCATCTGAGATGCCTGAGATCCTTGGTATAACAAATCGTATCGGAGTCATGTCAAACGGACGACTCTCAGGAATTGTCAATACAAAGGAAACCAATCAGGAAGAACTGCTGAGACTCAGTGCAAAGTACCTATAATAAAGGGAGAAGACGGATATGGCTAATAGTAAGATTTTAACGGCTGAGCAGGAGCGTGCTCTGCGCCAGCCTATCGACGAATATGTTGGTGGAATACAAAAAGAAATTGATGCACTCAGAAAAGACGGAACTACAAAGGTTGTAGAGTGTCAGTCAGCGATAGCAGGCATCAAGAGAGATAAAACTCTTTCAAAGGGCGAGAAAGAGTCAGAAATAGCAGCCTGCGAGAAAGAGCTTGCAAAGGCAAAGGCTGTTGAGGCAAAGAACAAGGCTGAGATTTCAAAGCTCATTGCCAAGGCTGAAAGCTATTTAAAGGAAAATTTTGATTCAAAGTATTACAATGCCGTTAAGGCAAGCTGTGAGGCGGAAAAGGCAGAGGCGCTTGCTGCTCATAATGAGAGAATGGCAGAGCTTGATAAAAAGCACAAGGCTGCTCTTGCAAAGACATCAGACAGTACTGAGATAAAGGAAGAAAACTACGTACACAAGAATCGTATTTCCAATGAGAAGCTTGAGCTCGAGAAAGAGTATCAGACGATCAAGGACAAAAAGCATGAGGCATACAGCTACAAGTATCACCTGATTGATATGCTTCGTCTTTCAAAGTTCACATTTATGGAGAAAAGAGCTCAGAAATGGGAGAATTACAAGTATACGTTCAATAGGAGAAACTTCCTGTTACAGAATGGTCTTTATATTGCAATTATACTTATATTCATAGCGCTTTGTGTCATAACACCGATAAAGAAGGGCACACCTCTTCTGACATACAACAACATACTGAATATTCTTCAGCAGGCTTCACCGAGAATGTTCTTAGCACTTGGTGTTGCAGGACTTATCCTCTTAACAGGAACGGACCTTTCTGTTGGACGAATGGTTGGTATGGGTATGACAACAGCCACAATCATCATGCATCAGGGTATCAATACAGGCTCTGTATTCGGTCATATATTTGACTTTACAGGAGTACCAACAGGTGCAAGAGTGGTTATCGCATTACTTGCATGTATCGTGCTTTGTACATTCTTCACAAGTATTGCAGGATTTTTTACAGCGAAGTTTAAGATGCATCCGTTTATTTCAACCATGGCCAACATGCTTGTTATCTTCGGTATCGTAACATATGCTACAAAGGGAGTTTCATTCGGTGCAATTGAGCCGGTCATCCCTAACATGATTATTCCAAAGGTAAATGGTTTCCCAACCATCATCATCTGGGCAGTAGCAGCAATCGCAATTGTATGGTTTATCTGGAACAAGACAACATTTGGTAAAAACCTCTACGCAGTAGGAGGAAACCCGGAGGCAGCAGCAGTTTCAGGTATCTCAGTTTTTGCAGTAACTCTCGGCGCATTCGTTATGGCCGGTATCCTTTATGGATTTGGCTCATGGCTTGAGTGTGCAAGAATGGTTGGTTCAGGCTCAGCAGCTTATGGACAGGGCTGGGACATGGACGCAATCGCAGCCTGTGTAGTTGGTGGTGTATCATTCACAGGTGGTATCGGTAAGATATCAGGTGTTGTAACCGGTGTATGTATCTTCACAGCACTCACATACTCTCTTACAATCCTTGGTATTGATACAAACCTTCAGTTCGTATTCTCAGGAATTATCATTCTTGTAGCAGTTACACTTGACTGTCTGAAATACGTTCAGAAGAAATAATATCGCAAGAAAATTTCTTTTTCATACTTCCAAAATGATCAGCAGAGATGTCAGGGTGGCATCTCTGCTTTTTGCTTTAATAGTTACACTTTTATTTATGTAAAGCTACAAAAGAATTTATCAGATGTGGTATAATATAGTATAAACAGAGTAACTATTCAGAATAGTTACCCGGTATAGCAGGGAGAAGACATAAAATGTATACATTATTACTAGTTGATGACGAAGAGGATGTAATAGAGGTAATCGAGAGAAAGGTATCCTGGGAGCAGATTGGTTTTCATGTGGTAGGACATGCGGGAAATGGCTTCAAGGCGCTTGAAATGATGGAGAACATGCAGCCGGATGTTGTGATGACTGACATACGTATGCCTTACATGGACGGACTTGAGCTGTGCAGTAACATCAGGCAGAGGTTTCCTGCGACGAAGCTATTGCTTTTCACAGGATTTGACGATTTTGAGTATGCAAAGGAGGCAGTACATCTCGAGATAGAGGAGTATATTTTAAAGCCGCTCAATCTGGCTGAAATCACAGAGGTATTCAAAAAGCTTAAGACAAAGCTGGATGATGAGCTGAATGAGAAGAAAAACACAGACATATTGAAGCAGTATTATGCAGCATCGCTGCCTGTTTTGCAGTCAAATTTTTACACGACACTTATCGAGGGACGCATACCGGAAAATGAGCTGGGCAGGTACATGCGTGACTATAAGATTGTGCTTGAGGGACCATATTACTGCTGTATTATCATACATACCTCCGCAAGTCAGATGCCGCAGGGCATGGATATCAGACTGCTTGCAGTGTCAGTAGAGCGACAGGCACAGGCTGATTTAAAGGAGCGCTGGAATGGCAGGATTTTTAACTATCTCGGTGATACGGTCATGATAGCCCAGCTTGTGCAGCAGGAGGATATCTCTGAGCTGACAGATGAGTGCGACAGATTCTGCAAATATGTAAATCATGTAATGGGAGCAAAGGTAACTGTCGGAATCGGACAGGTGTGCGAAAATGTACAGGAGCTGGTGAGCTCTTATCAGAGTGCGAGGGAGGCAGTATCCTACAGGGTGCTTTATGGCAGCAACAGGGCAATAAACATGACAGAGGTTGAGCCACAGCGACGTATATCAAAGGATGGCGATGAGGGAAATGAGCTGTCATATTTATTTAAAATGATTTGTATCGGCAAGATAGAGGATGTGGGACAGGCTGTTGAGACGTATATGCAGCACAATTTTATGTCGCAGCAGTCACTTGAGAACTACCATGTGGCAGTAATGGAGCTGATCAGTGAGTTATATCATTTCATGAGCAATAATGAGCTAAATGCGCAGGAAATATCGGGAAGTGTAGGCAGGCTTTATAATGAGCTCTCCAATTTTGAGCCGGTGGTGCTCAAGCAGTGGCTTTTGGATTTTTCAAGCAGGCTGCACGACGATATGGCTAATGCCAGATACAACTCCAAGAAGTCACTCATAGACAGTGCAAAGGATTATGTGCACAGGAATTACAGAAGTGTGGACCTTGGACTTGACGATACATGTAAGGAATTAGGAGTATCTAACTCGTATTTTTCAAGTCTGTTCAAGAAGGAAACCGGCAGCTCGTTTGTGGAGTATCTGACTGATTACAGAATGGACAAGGCTGCCAGAATGCTTGTGGAGACAGACGACAAGAGCTATGTCATAGCCCAGAATGTAGGCTATGCGGATCCGAACTATTTCAGTTATGTTTTTAAGAGAAAGTATGGGGTTTCCCCATCCAGGTACAGGACAGAGTATGAGAAGAATAAGGTATAAATCAGGCAATATACAATCCATAATAATGCTCTCATTCTCACTGCTGTCGTTTGCAATAATGCTTGTCACAGTTGTGGTGATGTATATAAAATTTGCCGATGCATCGCAGGACAGTATCATAGAGAGCAATCATAAGGTGATGGACCAGACAATAGACAGTGTGGAAAGCTATCTGGTCAATATGAGGCAGGTTTCGGATGCGGCGTATTATAATGTAATAAAGGAGAATGATATTTTAAAGCAGTCTGACAGCATACACGATGGCATGAGCCTGCTCTATGAGTCAAACAAGGAATATCTGCGCAGTATTGCCTTGTATAATCAGTATGGAAGCCTTATAGCTGCAGAGCCTGTTGTGTCCCAGAAGGAGGACCCGGATGTGACAAAACAGGACTGGTTCATAGAAGCTATGGAGCGCATGGAAAATATACATTTTTCAACACCTCATGTACAGAATCTGTTTGACGATGGTTCCATGAGATATCATCTGGTCATATCATCAAGCCGTGCCGTGGAGCTGACCTCCGGTTCAGAATCACAGATGGGTGTGATGCTTGTGGACATGGATTATTCGAGTGTATCAAGGATGCTTGAGAGGATAAATACATCGGGAAAAGGACAGTATTATTATCTGTGTGATGCAAATGGCAATATTATTTACCATCCGCATCAGATACAGTTTGATGGAGATGTTCCGGAAAACAGCGATGTTGCGGCAAAGTCGCAAAACAGTATATATGATGATTATCTGAATGGAGTGCATCGTAAGATTATGGTAGATACAATCAGCTACACAGGCTGGAAGCTTGTATGTGTGATGCCATACTCCATCTTTACCAATAAGATGGCGGATGTGAAGCAGTTTGTTTTTGTTATAATGATTATTATGGCTATGATGTCTGTGTGGATAAACAGAGTGATATCTATACGTATTTCAAAGCCGATAATGAAGCTGGATGATTCTGTGAAAAGGTATGAGAATGGCAATGAAGCAGATATTTATGTAGGTGGTTCCTCAGAGATACGGCATCTGGGATACTCTATCCGCAATTCATATAAGCAGAACAATGAGCTCATGAAAAAGATCGTATGGGAGCAGAACGAGAGACGAAAGAGCGAGCTTGATGTGCTTCAAAGCCAGATTAATCCGCACTTTTTGTATAATACTCTTGACTCCATCACATGGATGATTGAAGGAGGCAAAAACGAGGAGGCCTCGTTTATGATTACGCAGCTTGCAAAGCTTTTCCGTATCAGTCTGTCGAAGGGACATACCATAATACCTGTACGAGATGAGCTTTTGCACGCAAAAAGCTACATGAATATTCAGAAGGTGCGCTATAAGAACAAATTTGAGGTGAGCTTTGAGGTAGACGAGGAAATAATGGACTACTGTGCGGTGAAGCTGGTGCTTCAGCCGATTTTGGAAAACGCACTAAATTACGGAATCAGAGAGCTGGACGATTTCGGAGAGATAGTAGTCGGAGGCCAAAAAGTGGGAGAGGATATCATCATAACGGTATCAGACAACGGAATGGGCATTCCGGAGAATGAAATTCCGTTTTTGCTGACAAATACGGACAGGGTTCACAAGAAGGGCTCGGGAGTGGGGCTTGTCAATGTAAATAACAGGATAAAGATACTGTTTGGAGAGCGCTATGGCCTTCATATAGAAAGCGAGCTTGATGAGGGAACAGTTGTGACAATCAAAATCCCGGCAATTGTCTATTCAGAGGAAAACAGACTTCAATTCGAGGAGCATCATATAGTATGAAGCAAGTACAATTCCCTTGCTGCATGGGAGGTGTGAGAGTGACAGTGAAAAATAAATGGACAAATATGAGCAAGAATAAGAGAAACTTCATCATAACAGAGCTGCTGCTTGGAGTACTACTTGTGATAGGAATAGGTTTTATCGCATACAATAAGCTCAATGAGAAACCGGAGCGTATTGCAGTTGTGATGGCTGATGTGGATGAGAGCCACAGTGCTGCGTTTAAATATGGCATGAAAATGGCGGCCTCTGAGTATGGTGTGGATGTAGTTATGATAAGTAAGGAAAATCTGAACAACATGTCAGATGAAATTGATGTCATAAACCAGGAGATAAACAAAAAAGCTGATGCGGTCGTTTTCAAGCCGACAGCAGAAAAAATGACAGAAGAAAAAAGCCTTAATACACTTATCCGGATAAATAAAAAGACACCGATAATGGTTGTCGGAGACCAGGCGGGAAGCGAGAGCTTTAAGTCGTTAAATACAGTGGAGTTTGACCAGTACAGCATGGGTGCCAAACTGGCACAAAAGCTTCTTGCTGACAACAACGGAACACTTTCAGGTAAAAAAATAGGAATCTATTGTGAAAACACTGAATCCGATGCATGCAAAAAACGCATTGATGGCATAAAGGATACTCTCGCGGAGAGCGGCTGTGTTGTGATGTGGATTGTATCAGGGGTTTCGGATACCGGGGAGAAAATAAATCTGCTGTCACAGAGAAAGGTTGACATAGTTCTTGCAATAGATGATGCAAGTGTGGTTGAGGCGGCAAAGGAAGCCTCTGATAATAATCTGCAGGGTGCACTGGTATATGGGATAGGAAACTCAACAGAAGCCATATATTATCTCGATTCGGGCTGGGCAGAGGCTCTTATCACACCTGATGAATTTGCTGCCGGATACAAAAGTGTTGTAGGACTGGTCGATATGCTGCATGGCAGTAGAAAATATTCAGTAGAGGAAAAGCCGGTATCTTACCAGCTTCTTACCAGAAAAAATCTGTTTGATGAAGAAAACAAGAAGCTTTTGTATGCAATCAGCCAGTAGTGGGGGAACAATAAATGAGAAGCAGAATAAGAAATACCATGATAATACTGTGTTTTGCACTGATATTGTCATTTGTCTCGTGCAGCAACACAAGAGTTGACGAGAAAAAACATATATATATAGGCGTGACCTGCTATGACCAGAAGGATACATTTATCGGGGAGCTGATAGAAACTTTCAAAAAGGAGTGCGCAAGTCTTGATACAGACAAATACGATATCAGCATGACAATCATGGATGCTGCAGGCTCACAGCGTGCACAGGATGACCAGGTGCAGGAGATGATAGAGGACGGCTGCAATGTGCTGTGTATTAATCTGGCAGACAGAACAGATTTGTCGCATATTATAAATGCTGCAATGGAGAATGACATCCCTATTATTTTCTTTAACAGGGAGCCGGTTGATGAGGATTTAAATCGCTGGGATAAGCTGTACTATGTCGGGGCCAGGGCAAAGCAGTCAGGTCAGATGCAGGGTGAGCTTATTGCCGATTATATAAAGAATAATCCGGGTGTGGATAAAAACGGTGATGGCAGGATACAGTACGTCATCCTGGAGGGAGAGATGGGACATCAGGATGCCATCGTCAGGACAGAGAGTGTGACAGAGAGCATGAAGAATAACGGTCTTCAGATAGAAAAGCTGAGCTGTCAGATAGCAAACTGGAATCGTGCTCAGGCACAGAACCGTATGACACAGCTTATAGGTCAGTATAAAAACAGCATAGAGCTGGTTATTGCAAACAACGATGCAATGGCACTCGGAGCGATAGACGCATACGAAAAGCTTGGTGTGACGGAGTCGAATGTACCTGCATTTTTTGGAGTGGACGGCACAGACGATGGGCTTGAAGCAGTGCAGCAGTCGAAGCTTGCGGCAACAGTCTACAATGACAAGGAGGGACAGGCAAGGGCTATGGCTTCGCTTGCCTATCTGGCAGCCACCGGGGGCAGCATGAAAAGCATAAAGTTTGAGGATAAAAAGTATGTTTATCTGCCGTATGAGAAGGTGACCCTTGACAATGTAAATGAATTTGTGAAGGATGAACAGTGAGCTTATTTATGCTCGTTCCTCCACTCCCTCGGAGCCACTCCGTAGATATTTTTAAAGGCGCGTGAAAAATGAAGCTGATTTTCGTATCCGACAGCAGAACCAACATCTGCGATGGATAAGGGGGTCAGTTTCAAAAGCTCTGTGGCCTTTATCATACGATAATTCATGAGAAATTCCTGCGGTGAATGTCCAACGGAATTTTTGAAAATTTTGCCCAGATAGCTTCGGTTTATGCCGCAGACTCTGGCAATATCTTCGATTGAGATATCATTCTGAAAATTCTGCTCGATATAATTCATCGCTTCTTTTATATAAAAATCACTCATTTTCCCACTTGGAACGAGTTTTGATGATTTGGCTGACTGCATCAGATAATCCAGAAAAAGGTACATATGCCCAATCAGGTGATATGGTGATTCTGAGGGGTGCCTTGTGATGTAGAGCATTTCCTCAACAAGCTTTTCGCGGATATCCTTTGAGTGTGTGTGATATACAGGATTATTTTTGGTAAGCTCTGTTGTGGTGAGAGCCTCCTTGACGCGCAGACCGTCAAACTCAATCCATATGTATTCCCAGGGAAGCTTGTCATCTGCGATATAGGTATTTATCTGGCCGGGAAAAATCAGAAAGCCCTGCCCGCTTTTTATGTTGTAGGTTTGTGTAATGCCCTTTGCATTATCGGCCATCAGAGTGCCGGTGCCGGACAGTACATAGTGGAATAGATAGTGGTTTCTTGTGGCAGGACCAAATGAGTGTCCCGGTTCGCACTGCTCGTGGCCAAACTGGTACATACACAAATCTATGAAATTTACATTTGGAAAAATATTGAAGGATAGCTTGTCCATGTGAGTCTCTCCTTATTGATTAATACTATAAATATACCCTTATGCGACATTATATGCAATTATAGCATATTTTATAGCATATTGGTATAAAAAAGCAAAAATAAGGGTATTTATTGTATGCATTAGGGGATGTTATAATTTGTTTATCAGGAAAAAGAGCAAATAAAACAGAAAAGGAGTGAAAAAATATGGCAAAAAGAAAGATTTGTCAGGCTATGGCGGTTGTGCTGGCACTCGGAATGTGCACGACAGGACTGACCGGATGTGGAAATGAAAAGCGGGCGGACGGAAAAACTGAGATTGAGGTGGTTTCTTATAAGCCGGAGGCTGTTAAGGCTTTCGAGAAGATTGAGAAGCGATTTAATGAGACTCACGATGATATTCACCTGACTATCTCATCTCCGAATGAGGCTATGACTATTTTAAAGACACGCTTTATACGTGAGGATTATCCGGACATCATCGCAATCGGTGGAGATATCAATTATTCAAATTTCCTGGATGCGGATTTGTTTGAGGATATCTCGGATTTAGATGCAGTGGATACTGTAAAAGAGGCATATCTGGAAATGGACAAGGAGCTTGAGTTCATTCCAAAGGACGGCACATATGCACTTCCTTACGCCGCAAATGCAGCAGGAGTACTTTACAATAAGGATATGTTTGCGGAGAATGGCTGGAAGGTGCCTACAACCTGGAGTGAGTTTACAGCACTGTGCGATGAGATAAAGGAAAGCGGAACACTTCCTTTGTATTTGGGATTTAAGGATACATGGACCTGTCTGGCACCGTGGAATGCCCTTGCAGTAGGTCTTTGTGATTCAGACACCTGCAATCAGGTAAATATGGGAAATACGACATTTAAGGAGGCATATTCTCCGGTTGCCGACAAGGTACGCACGTTGCTTGATTATGCAGAGGACAATCCATATGCTTACAGCTACAATGACGCATGTACAGCCTTTGCCAGAGGCGAAGCTGCCATGTACACGATAGGAAGCTATGCTATTCCTCAGATTAAGTCAGTCAATCCTGATATGAATATCGGCTCATTTACTTTCCCTGCAAATGATAATGAGGCTGACAATGTGTTAAACTCAGGAATAGATTTACAGTTTTCAGTTATGAAGGCATGTAAAAATAAGGAAGCTGCATACGAAGTGCTTGAATATCTGTACAGCGATGAGACAATTCAGACATATCTGGATGACCAGGGCGGAATTGCCTGCAAGGAGGGAGATTTCGCAATACCTGATACACTGGAGGATATGCAGGAGTATATAAAGGACAACCGTATGTCAGATTATCAGGATCATCATTATCCAAGTGAGATGAGCGTGGATGCCATGATTCAGACATATCTGCTTGACACAGGTGACAATGCAAAGGAGAAGTTTTTAAAGAAATTTGATTCAGACTGGAAGCGTTACAACAGAGATCTGATTCGTGAAGTACAGGATTACCAGAAGGAACAGGAGGATGCAAAATGAAAAAGAAAATGTCAAATAGAGACAAGACATTCTGGGCAGTTGTGATACCTGTTGTGGTTTTATTTTTCGCATTCAACACACTGCCGATGATAAAGGGTGTGATTTACAGCTTTACAAACTACAAGGGCTATGGCTCATATGATTATGTCGGACTTAGAAACTATACAGACCTGTTTACCGACGCCAGAGTCGGAAAGAGCTATCTGTTTACCTTTAAATATGCGATTGCAGGAACTGTACTTGTAAATGTATTAAGCCTTGTAATGGCAGTTGCGTTAAACAGCAATATCCGCGGCAAGAGTGCATTAAGAGGTGTTTATTTCGTACCGAATATCCTTGGCGGACTGGTTATTGGTTACATTTTCAGCTTTATTTTTACATATATTCTGCCGGCAGTAGGAAATACCTTCAACATCGGTTTTTTACAAAACAGTATTCTGGCGAGTGAAAAATATGCATGGATTGGTGTGCTGATTGTCGGGGTATGGCAGGCGGTTGCCATGAATACCATCATTTATATATCCGGACTGCAGACAGTGCCTGAGGATGTTTACGAAGCCAGCATGCTCGACGGAGCAAGCAAATGGAAGCAGTTCTGGAAGGTTACATTTCCACTCGTTATGCCATTTGTTACAATCAATCTGGTGCTCAGCACAAAGAACTTCCTCATGGTATTTGACCAGATTATGTCATTGACAAAGGGCGGCCCGGCGCAGAGCACTGAGTCAATCTCATACCTGATTTACAGAAATGGTATGGATGGAGGACAGTTTGGCTTCCAAAGTGCAAACGCAGTAATTTTCTTTGTTGTAATTGTGGCTATTTCACTATTCCAGATGGGCGTTATGAATAAGAAGGAGGAGCAGTTATAATGAAAAAACAAAAATCAAACTGGGTACTTACCATCGTTTTAATATTGGGAACCTTAACCGTATTTTTCCCGCTGTATATGGCTGTTATCATTGCCTTCAAGAAACCGAGTGAGATGACAAATGATGTCGCAGGAGCTCTTTCATTCCCTTCAAAGTGGAGCTTTTCAAACTTCACAGAGGCTATGAAGGTGACTGATTTCTGGCATTCTCTCGGAAACAGCTTGCTTATCACTATTGTGACAATTGTTCTCGCAATCCTTATCCATTCGATTGCAGGATATGTTATCGGACGAGGCATGGCAAGGAAAAAGAGCTTCCGTTTCATATATCTTTACATTGTAAGCGGTATGTTTGTGCCATTCTCAATTCTCATGATGCCTCTTGTAAAGCAGACTGCGCAGATGGGACTTGGAAACAGGGCAGGAGTTATCCTTTTATATCTTGTATTTTACATGCCAATGAATGTATTATTATATAGTGGATACTTGAAAAATATCCCTATGGCACTTGAGGAGGCTGCAGACATCGATGGCGCAAGCACATGGACAACATACTGGAGAGTTGTATTTCCTATGATGAAGCCTATGCATGCGACAGTAGCCATCCTGACAGCACTCGGTACCTGGAATGATGTCATGACACCGCTTGTCATCATGTCAGGAACAGGACAGAATACACTGCCGTTGGCACAGCTGAATTTCCAGACACAGTTTGGAACCAACTACAATCTGGCATTTGCATCATATATTCTGGCTTTGATACCGATACTTATATTCTATATAATCTGCCAGAAGCAGATATTAAACGGTGTTGCAAACGGTGCAATCAAGGGATAATTTTTAAACACTATTTTAACAACAATATGGGGTGATTTTATGGCAATTATATTTAATCCAAACAAGAAAATTTTTACTTTACAGACAGCTCACACCACATATCAGATGCAGGTGGACAGACTAGGCTATCTGCTGCATCTGTACTACGGAGCAAAAAGCACATGTGATATGGACTATGTGCTGACATACGCTGACAGAGGCTTTTCAGGCAATCCTTACGCAGCAGGCATGAATCGTACATATTCGCTTGATACACTGCCACAGGAGTATCCGACACTTGGCACAGGCGATTTCAGAAATATTGCGCTTGATATTAAAAACGAACAGGGTACTGAGAGTGTTGAGCTTCTTTATAAGAGTCATGAAATCAGAGACGGAAAATACGCTCTAAAGGGACTTCCGGCAGTGTGGGCATCTGATGACGAGGCACAGACGCTTGAAATCGTTCTTGGCGATGATATCGCAGGCGTTGAGGTGCATCTGCTTTATGGTGTGCTTGAGGCTTGTGATGTCATCACAAGAAGTGTGCTCATTAAAAATACAGGTAGTGGAAATATTACAATTGAAAAGGCTCGTGCTGCCTGCCTGGATATGGTTTACGGAGATTATGATGTGATCAGATTCTACGGTAAGCATGCCATGGAGCGCAATCTTGAGCGCACACACTTAGGACACGGCACACTTTTATTCGGAAGCCGCAGAGGAACCTCAAGCCACCAGTACAATCCGGCAGTTATTCTCGCACAGCGCGATACTACAGAAAATGCAGGAGACTGCTATGGTATGCTTTTTGTATACAGTGGCAACTTCTCATGTGAGGCAGAGAAGGATCAGATTAACCAGACACGCCTTTTAATGGGGCTTTCCGATGAGCTGTTTTCATATCCGCTTGCGGCAGGAGAGACCTTTACAGTACCTGAGGTGATTATGTCATACTCGGCAGACGGTTTCTCACAGCTTTCACATCAGTATCACACCTGCATCAGTGAGCATGTGTGCAGGAGCAGATTTGCACATGAGGTTAGACCGGTGCTCATCAATAGCTGGGAGGCTGCGTACTTTGACTTTACCGGTGATACGATAGTAGATCTTGCAAAGGAGGCCGCATCACTGGGCATAGATATGGTGGTCATGGATGACGGCTGGTTTGGAAAGAGAGATGATGATAATTCATCACTCGGAGACTGGTTTGTGAATGAGAAAAAGCTTGGCGGAACACTTTCTGAGCTCATCGACAGAGTGCATGCACAGGGAGTGAAGTTTGGAATATGGATTGAGCCTGAGATGGTAAATGAGGACAGTAATCTGTACAGAGAGCATCCTGACTGGGCTATCCAGATTCCGGGAAAGCTTCCTGTACGCTCAAGAAACCAGCTTCTTTTGGACTTTTCAAGAAAAGAAGTGAGGGACAATATTTTCAACCAGATCTGTGCAGTGTTTGACCAGGGAAAAATCGACTACGTGAAGTGGGATATGAACAGAAGTATGGCTGATGTGTATGCAGGAAATCTTGCATACGACTATGTGCTTGGAGTGTATGATTTTATGGAGCGTCTGGTGACAAGATATCCGGATATACTTCTTGAGGGCTGCAGCGGTGGCGGTGGACGATTTGATGCAGGCATGCTCTACTACAGTCCACAGATATGGTGCAGTGACAATACAGATGCCATAAACCGTACAAGAATACAGTATGGCACATCGTTCTTCTATCCGGTATCATCCATGGGAGCACATGTATCGGCAGTGCCAAATCATCAGACCGGCAGAGTGACAAGCCTTAAAACAAGAGGCATCACAGCCATGGCAGGAACCTTTGGCTATGAGCTGAATCCGGCCCTTCTGTCGGATGAGGAAAAGGAAGAAATCAGAGAGCAGATCAAGACCTTTAAGAAGTATGAGATGCTTATAAATGAGGGTACCTACTGGCGCCTTACAAGCCCATTTGAGGATGAAGTGGCTGCGTGGATGTCTGTATCAAGGACAAAGGACAGGGCACTCGTGAGCGTAGTTCGTCTGTATGCGGAGGCAAACGCGGCTGCATGCTATGTGAAGCTTAAGGGCTTAGAGTCTGATGCAGTATATATTGAGGAAAATACCGGCAGGCAGTACACAGGTGCAGCACTGATGAATGTCGGAATACCGCTTCCGTTTGCCGTAAAGGAGTATGAGGCATATCAGTTTTCATTTATCAGGCTTGATGAGGCAAAGAAGCTGTATGATGAGATAAAGAAGGTGTGCGGCAATCTAAAATTAAGTGAGGCTGACACTGCAGATAGTGCTTCTGATAAACGTATTGTAATAAGCATCTACGGCGGCTCAGGCTCAGGAAAGACAACGATTGCAGCAGCCCTGCAGCAGTATTTCCTTAACGATAATACAGCCTGCTATGTGCTGACGGGAGATAATTATCCACACCGTATACCGATGAGAAATGACGAGGAACGCCTTAATGTGTATAACGAGTCCGGCGAGGAGGGCTTACGTGGATATCTCGGAACACCTAAGGAGATTGACTTTGACAGGATTAACAAGGAGCTTTCAGAGTTTAAGGAAGGAAAAGATATAATTGAGATAAAGCATATGGGCCGCGAGGACGGTGATATCTCATATGACGAGACTGATTTCACAGGAATTAAAGTGCTCATCCTTGAGTGGACCCACGGAGGAAGCGAATATCTTAAGGGTGTTGATATACCTGTATTTCTGGAGAGTTCGCCTGAGGAGACTAAGGCGCGCCGCATTAAGAGAGGACGTGACGAAAACGCCGCAAGCCCTTTCATATGCCGCGTGGTAGAGTTGGAGCAGGAAAAGCTTGATTTACAGAGTAAAAATGCGCGTATAGTAGTTGGAAAGGATGGCAAAGTCTATGAACAATAAACCTATGCTTAACGCATATCCTGACAGTCTGGGCGGTAAGCTTTCCGATATCGCAGCTCTGCTAAAAAAGAAGGACATGCAGGACACATTTTCATCATTTTATATCCTGCCAAGCCTGTATCATTCGGATTTGGACCGCGGATTTTCGGTCGTGGACTACAATCTGAATGAGGAGCTTGCGACAATAGAGGATTTATCGCAATTGAAGGAGCTGGGGATTGACTTAAAGCTTGACTTTATTTTAAACCATGCTTCGGCACAGTCGCCACAGTTCAAGGATCTTGTGGAAAAGGGCGATGAGTCGGAGTACCGGGATTTTTTCATAGACTGGAACAAATTCTGGGAAGGTCATGGAGTCATGACGGACGAGGGCTACATACAGCCTGATGAGTCATGCTTAAAGCAGATGTTTTTCAGAAAGCCGGGGCTTCCGATTCTAATGGTTGAGTTTCCGGATGGACGAAGGGTGCCATACTGGAACACATTTTACCAGGAGGTGCATGGCAGAGATTATCTGGGACAGATGGATTTAAATATAAAGTCCGAAAAGGTGTGGGATTTCTATCGTGAAACACTTGAAAAAATAGCATCCTACGGTGCGGCTATTGTGCGGCTTGATGCATTTGCCTATGCGCCTAAGGCACCGGGGAAAAAGAATTTCCTGAATGACCCTGAGACCTGGGAATTTCTACAGCAGATTCATGGGCTTGCAGCTCCGCTCGGGCTGACTCTGCTGCCTGAAATACATGCGGCATATGAGGAGAAAATATACAAAACCCTTGCAGATAAGGGCTATGCCACATATGATTTCTTTTTACCGGGACTGGTAATTGACGCGATTGAGAACAGGAGAGCAGATTACCTTGCAAAATGGGCGCGTGAGGTTGTGGATGATAAAATCTCCACAGTCAATATGCTTGGCTGCCATGACGGCATACCTCTTCTGGATTTAAAGGGTCTGCTTCCGGAGGACGATATTCGCTCGCTTATAGATTTGATTGTATCTCGTGGCGGCATGGTCAAAAATCTTCACGGACAGAAGAATATATATTATCAGGTCAATGCCACATATTACAGTGCGCTTGGTGAGTCTGACAGCAAAATGCTTCTGGCCCGTGCTATTCAGATGTTCATGCCGGGCAAGCCGCAGGTATGGTATCTGGACCTCTTTGCAGGCAAAAATGACCATGAGGCGGTAAGACGTGCAGGGGAATCAGGACATAAGGAAATCAACAGGACAAACCTCAGTGCTTCCGATATTGAGGAGGCGCTAAAAAAGGATGTTGTTGCAAAGCAGCTTGAGCTGCTTCGCATGAGAAATACCCATAAGGCATTTGAGAAGGGGGCTGTAATAACAGTAGCAGGAGAAGGACCAAAGCTTTCAATCCGTTATGATAACGGTGAAGCATATGCGCTTCTAACGGTGGATTTTGATGCCGGAGCGTATGAGATAGAGCTGAGCTGATGAAATCAGATTACTCATACATAATGTGTTTAGCAGATGTGCAAACTCACAATCGAAAAAACGATTGTGAGTTTTTTTATGAGAACAATCACTTAATCGGCTCGTAAAAGTATCGGCTATAAGGTATAATGATTACTATACAAAATCAGTAGAGCATTTAAAAGATGATACGAGGTGATAAAGGCTAATGGAATACGAGCACATAACCCACTCCTTTAAGCCTGTCTATGACGAAAACAGCCGGATCCTCATCCTCGGCACGCTCCCATCCGTAAAATCCAGGGAAAACAATTTCTATTACGGACACAAGCAGAACCGTTTCTGGAAGCTGCTTGCGTATCTATTGGATGAACCGGTGCCGGAGACGATAGATGAGAAAAAATATATGCTGTTTAAAAATCATATAGCTATATGGGATGTGATACAAAGCTGTGACATCAAGGGTTCGAGCGACAACAGCATCAAAAACGTCGAACCGACAGATATAAGGAAAATTCTTGCCACAGCCGATATAAAGCAGGTCATTGCAAACGGAAATAAAGCAGGGGCACTTTATAAGAAATATCAGCTTCCGCTGACAGGCATGGAGGCAGTCACGCTGCCGTCCACAAGCCCTGCAAATGCGGCATGGACCTTTGAAAAACTGTGCGCAGCATGGACACGGATACTTGTAAACCTTTAGAGATTTATATATAGAGGTAAAATTTACTTATGAAAACAATAGAATTTGATACACATTTTTACAAAAAGCTGTGGACACTCATGGTTCCGATAATGGTGCAGAATCTGATGCTGGCGCTGGTGGCGGTGGCAGATGCTTTCATGCTCGGAGGACTGGACCAGAACTATATGTCGGCAGTCTCGCTTGCCACACAGATACAGTTCATCCAGAACATGTTTCTATCAGCGGCGACAGCGGGCCTTGCAATACTCGGAGCGCAGTATTGGGGCAAGCAGGATATAAAGGCGCTCGATGACATATTCGCTCTTGCAATCAGAATATGCTGTGTAGTATCAGTACTGTTTTTCGTGGCATGTGCATTCTTTCCTCGATATCTGATGCTCATTTTCACAAACGAGCCTGTGCTTATAGATTATGGTGTAAGTTATCTGAAAATAGCCTCTTTTTCGTATCTGTTGACGGGCTTCTCGCAGTGTTATATAGTCATGATGAAGATATCAGAGCATGCAGGGACTGCGGCGGCAGTCAGCTCGATTACAGTGCTAATAAATATCGTGCTGAATGCTGTGTTTATCTATGGTGCATTTGGCATCGAGAGCATGAATGTGAGGGGAGCGGCAATTGCCACGCTCATATCAAGAGTGCTGGAGCTTATGCTTTCAATCACATTTTCTTACAGACCGGGATATATCAGGCTTAAAATCAGGGAGCTTTTGGTGAGAAACAAGGAGCTGTCAGCAGATTTTATGAAGTGCTCCGGGCCGATTCTTGGAGCAAGCCTTGTATGGGGCATAGGCTTTACATCGTACTCTACATTTATGGGACACATGGGAACAGACGCGGCAGCAGCCAACTCAGTCGCAGCGGTTGTGCGTGATATCATTTGCTGTCTCAGTGCAGGTATATCAAGCGCTGCCGGCATCATGATAGGAAATGAGCTGGGCGCAGGAAATTTAAAGCGTGGAAAAACATATGGCATCAGAATGGCAAAACTGTCATTTTTGTGTGGCGCTGTTATGACAGTGCTTATGGCGGTTTCAGCACCGGTGATTTTACATTTTGTAAAGCTCACACCGCAGGCAGCAGGGTATCTGAAGCAGCTGTTTGGTGTACTTGCCTTCTACATGATCGGACGCTCGGTAAATGAAATCATCATAAACGGTGTCTTTGGTTCGGGAGGAGATACGATGTTTGATATGTATTCTCTTGCTGTTACGATGTGGGGCATAGCGATACCGCTTGCAGTTGCAGGTACATATTTCCTGAACTGGCCGGTGGTTGTGGTGTATGCGTGCACCTGCGTGGATGAGGTTGGAAAGATACCATGGACACTCATACATTTTAAGAAATACAAGTGGGTAAAGGATTTGACCAGATAAGGGAAAGAGAAAAGGAAAAGGGGAATTATAATGCAGACGTTAAAGCTGTTATTTTCAAAAATTACAGATGATAATCCTATATATGAGAAGAAGGATGTTGTTGAAAATATATTTGTGTTTCGTATTCTTTTGATATGGCATTTGCTATATACATTTGTATTCATACTTAACTGCCTTAATATATTTATTGTTGATAATAATATTTTTGTTAAAGGATATATATTATCCTGTATTCTTCTGCTGGTGTTTATTGTGCTGCTGATGATAGTTGGACTGGAGCAAGCCTGTGCAAAGTATCTGTGCATTTCAGAGGCAGGTTTTCTGGTGATGATAACGTGCTCGTCGCTTACATATCATATGATAATAGCTGTGATGTTACCGATTGTAACTGCAGGTGTATATTCATCAAAGCACCTGTCGAGATTTGCATTAGCTTTTTCGATTTTTAATATAGCGCTTAGTACATATGTGGGCTATTATTTTGGAGTGTGCGATGCAAATATGGTATTGCTTACTGCGACATCACTTGAGCATCTTCAAAAGGATGGAGTATTTTTGCTGAATGAGGTGAATAAAAATCCCGGGTTTACTCTTTTTATGTATTATGTTTTTCCGCGTTCGCTTATAGCAGTCGGATTTTACAGTGTCAGCAATGGTGTTAATAAAATGCTTCGAAGAACAATGGAAAAAGCGCACCGTATCAAGAAAGAGGCTGCAATGGATGACATGACCGGTCTTTACAATAAAAATAAGCTCCTTGATGACCTTGAAAAGCCAAAGGAGCCTGACCGAAAGGTAGCTGTCATATATTGGGATGTAAATCAGCTTAAGTTTGTGAACGATACATACGGACATGGGAAGGGAGACCGTCTTATAGCAAGAATAGCAGGAACCATCAGACTGGTTGCAGCAAATGATAATGATAATGTAAGAGTATACCGCTATGGAGGCGATGAGTTTATCATGATCATACCGGATGGGACTGAGGATGATGCACTTAGCTTTATTGAAAGATGGAATAAGATTATGGAACCAATCCAAAAGGACAGCAAAATTCCGATTTCCGCATCAGTAGGCTATGCCTGCGGCAGATACGCCGATATCAATAAGATTATCTGTGAGGCTGATGAGAAAATGTATGAAAACAAGCGTGTGCGCAGGGATTAGTAAAGCGAGATAACTGATTGTCTGTCAACAATCTCAACATCCATAATCTCACCGAAATTACAGTCTGCCTCATTGTCATGTATTTTCTTTAGGAGAAGCTCGGTTGCAAGCCGGGCTTTTTTTGGTACATTTTGTGAAACCGATGTAAGCTTCGGTACGGTGTACTGGCATAGATTCAAATTATCATAGCCTATGACAGATAAATCAATCGGGACACGGTAACCGCCGAGACGTGCACCCTCCATGATGCCGATAGCACATATGTCGGCAGTTGTTACCACTGCTGTGATTGGTGACTTACCACTTGCAATGGCACGGCCGGCCTCGACACCACCCTCATATGAAGGCGAATAGCTGAAAATATATTCAGGCCGGAAAGGAATATGACTGTCCTCCAAAGCTTTTTTGTATCCGTTAAAACGTTTGGTGAGGACGATATTTCCCTCATAATCAGCTACAAATGCAATCTCAGTGTGCCCGTGATTTATCATATATTTGGTTGACAAATATAAGCCCTTTTCATCATCAGATATTACATTTATGAGATTAGGGTGAGAGTAATTGCTGTCAAAGGTTGCAATAGGGCAGTTGGCTGCATCCATCAGCTTTTCAAGATTTTGGGTAGAGGTGGGGAAAACCAGAATCATCCCATCGACATTCCAGTTCTTAACCAAAGATAATATATCTGAGCTTCTGGATACTGATTGAAGCATGGTGAAGTATCCGTTTTTGTGAAGCTCTGTTTCTATTGTACCAATCATTGTACTGACATATGGGTTCTCAAAATAATTGTATCCTGAAGCATATTCTTTCTCCTCTAAAAATGTAACAACTCCGATAATGTGTGAGGAATTGTTTGAAAGACTTCTTGCATTCATATTCGGAACATAATTATATTCCTCTATAATTGAATTGATTTTATCTCTTGTTTTTTGTGAAACACGGCTTGTCTTTTTGTTGATTACATTTGATACAGTCATCGTGCTCACGCCCGCCATTTCGGCAATATCCTTAAGTGTCATGTAAAGCTCCATTTCAGAATTGCTGTTTTTAATATAAAGATATGAGGGTCAAAAGGTATTTTGCCCCTTTAATCATATAAAGTTTATGCATAAACTAAATGTGATTTAAAATACAGGTTTATAAATTAAATTGAGTATACATTTTTATTGGGAAAATAGCAATCTGTTTCGAGAAAATTTGTATATATGACAGTCTTATTTGTCAAAAATGCACAAAAAATATATGAAAATAATATGGAATATGATGAAAAAACAAAAAACTATTGACGAATGTACAAGGCAGTGTTAGATTATAGTTAGATTTAGCGCTAAACTAATTTGGACGAAAAAAAGATATTGAATTACGAAAGTGAGGATTTCTATGAAAAAGAAACTTATTGCAACGGTTATGGCAGCTACAATGGCAGTGACAGCACTTACAGGCTGTGGCAGCTCATCGTCTTCATCAGCTAAAAAGGACATAAAGGTACCAACAGAGCCATTTGGTGATACAGTTAAGTACGATCCTTCGGTTGAGATTAATGATGGAAAGGACGTCTCAATTGACCTGTGGGAGTGGGGAAGCGATGAATTATTTCAGGAGATTATTGACAGATACACAGCTATTCATCCTAATGTAACGATAAACCTGGTGGATAATCCATGGGAAGATTACTGGACAAAGCTTCCTTTGGCACTCGATGGTGAGAACGGTCCGGCACTCTTCAATGTACATAACAGCTATCATGAGAATCTTATCAACTATATGGCTCCGCTTGATATTCCTGTTGAGGATTTGGAGCAGGACTTTAATGGAGTAAACGCCCATGTGATTGATGGTAAGGTTTATTACATTGATTACGGAATGATGACAGGCTCTGTTTATTACAACAAGGAGATGTGGAAGGAAGCCGGACTAACAGATGATGATATTCCAAAGACCTGGGATGAAATGATTGAGGTAGCAAAGAAGCTCACAATCAAGGACGGAGACAAAATAGTCCAGGCCGGACTCAATTTCAATAATGATTTCCACCAGAATTACCTGCTGGGTCTTAATTATCAGCTTGGTGAAAACTTATTCCAGGAGGATGGAAAGACACCTAATGTCAATTCAGATGCCATGAAGAAGGTTATGCAGATGCTCGTTGATATGTACGACAAGGATCAGATCGGTTCAAAGGATTTTGGAGAGAACTGTGCAGACAGCTTTGGACAGGGACAGTCGGCAATGGTTATTCAGTGGGGTCATTACTACAATACACTTAAGACAACATGGAGTGATATAGATTTTGGTGTATTTGAAATCCCTACATTTGACGGAAATCCATATGCATACAATAGATATAACGGTGAGTCAACATTCGGTGTAAACAAGAATGCGCCTAAGGACCAGCAGGCAGTTGCACAGGATTTTGTAAAGTTCTTCCTCTGCGATGATGAATCTCAGGTAGCTTTCAATCTTGCCATGAGTACCTTCCCAGCAAAGAAATCCCTTGCAGATAATGAGAAAATACTTGAAAACCCATCACTTAAGGTACTTGCAGAGCACATTGACCACTATATCTGGCCGGGCCCGATGCCTTCATGTGTTGAGGATAATATGAAAAAGGCCGGAGAGGACATATTCTACAATGGAGTGGATATTGATACAGCTTTAGACAAGGCACAGGCTGATATTATAAAGGATATGAAGAGCAGCTCATTCCAATCAGTCGAGAATCTATATGAGTTTGCAAAATAACAGGTAAAGATTCACTACGGAGGATTATTAATGTTTAAAAAATCACATCCATTACAAAGTAAGAGTGAAATAATTTTAAGAAACATAGTTGTTGTAGCTATGGTAGCTTTCTTTACAATATTTTTGATAATACCGATTGGTATAGCATTTGCAGGAAGCTTTCATGAGTGGAATCCGTTAAGCGGAACATACAAGTTTTTGGGTCTGGAAAATTATAAGCAGGTGTTCACGAGCAAATTGTTCGGCAAATCAATGTTCAATACCGTAATTTTTTCGGTAGTTGTAATTGTTTTCAGAGTCGGTCTGGGACTGGGAATCGCGTATGCTATTTATTCAACGCTTATAAAGCATAAGAGCTTTTTCAGGGCAGTTTACTATATGCCTGTAGTAACGCCTATGGTTGCAGTGGCATTTGTATGGAAGTTCATGTACAATCCACAGATTGGAACCATCAACAAAATATTCGGGCTCGATATCAACTGGCTGATGAATCCCAAAACTGCTCTGATTGCAGTAATTATAATGACCATCTGGAAGGATTTTGGATATGCGGTTGTCATGTATATGGCAGGCCTGTACTCACTTCCGGCAGATGTCATGGAGGCAGCGCAGGTTGACGGAGCGAGTGGCTGGCAGAAATTCAGATACATTACATTGCCATTGCTTAAGCCTATGACACTTTTTGTAGTCATTACATCAATTATTTCGTATATCCAGGCATATGTTCAGATACTCATCATGACAGAGGGTGGACCGGGAACATCAACATATCTGGCTTCTTACATTATTTACGATGAGGCCTTTGTCAAATACAACTTTGGATATGCATCAGCACTTTCATTTGTGCTTTTTGTGATTACCGCAGTGCTTACCGTGCTTTCTTTCAAAGTATCGGGCAAGGAAGAGTAGGAGGAGAATATCATGAGAAAAAAAGTAAGCAGTATAGTTTTAAATGTATTCCTTCTATTATTGGGCATTGTTACAGTTTATCCGTTTATATGGATGCTATGCTCATCATTTAAGCAGAATAAGGAAATAATGGCGTTGCAGCAACATCTGCTTCCACAAGAGTTTACAATAGACAATTACATCAGCATGAATTCGCATTTCAATTTCATGAGATTCTTTGGAAACAGTTTGTTTATCACGATTGTTGTAACCCTGCTTGTAGTATACACCAGTACAATCTGTGGTTTTGTATTAAGCAAATATAAGTTTAAGGGCAGAAATATCCTGTTTGGCTTTGTATTGGCTACTATGATGATTCCATGGTGTGTAACAATTATTCCAAAATACACTATGATCCAGAAATTCGGATGGATGGACAGCTATAAGGCACTTATTATTCCGGCTATGTTCAGTGGATTTGGAATATTTATGATGAAGCAGCACATTGAGACCATCCCTGATGAGATTATTGAAGCTGCCAGAATGGATGGCGCTAATGAGTTTTATATCTTTCACAGGATTATATTTCCGATGGCAAAAAACGGAATTTCAAGTATAGCTATTTTTCAGTTCCTGTGGACATGGGAAGACTATCTGTGGCCTTATCTTGTAATCAATACCAAGGAAAAGCAGCTATTGGCAGTGGGTCTGAAGATGTTTAACGGACAGTATTCAACAGATTATGGCGCACTTTTTGCGGCAACGGCAATATCTATCATACCTGTTTTACTGATATATCTGTTCTTCCAGAAGCAGTTTATCGCAGGAATTGCTGCATCGGCTGTCAAGGGATAGCGTAATTTATATGAGAGGGAGTATTTCATGCAGGAAATATACAGAGTAAAGACAAGTCCGGTGGCATTATCGGACAATATGATAATAGGTGAAAAATACAGGATTACATTCCTGACAGAGGCGCTTGTCCGTCTGGAATACAGTGAAGATGGCGTATTCGAGGATAGGGCAACACAGACAGTATTGTTCAGGGATTTTCCAAAGACCGGCTATCATGTGGTGCGTAACGCTGATGGAATTGAGGTTCATACATCAATGCTGCACCTGATATATAATGAGAAGGAGTTCTCATCACACGGACTGAGTATACAGATTAAGGGAAACCTGAGCGCATATCACAGCATCTGGCATTATGGTGAGAAGGTGCATGATTTGCAGGGTACAGCGCGTACACTTGATGACGTAAACGGAGAGGTTGAGCTTGGACACGGTGTCGTTTCACGCTTTGGATATTCAATTCTTGATGACAGTAAATCACAGATTTTACTTGACGATGGATGGATTGAGCCAAGAAAAAAAGGTGTGTCTGATTTGTATTTCTTTGGATATGGACATGATTATAAACAGGCGCTAAATGATTTTTACAGGCTTTGCGGCAAGACTCCGATGCTTCCGCGATATGCACTGGGAAACTGGTGGAGCAGATATTATAAATACTCAGAAGAAAGCTATATGGAGCTGATGGACAAATTCGATGAAAAGAATATCCCATTCACGGTAGCAGTAATAGATATGGACTGGCATCAGGTTGATGTGGACCCTAAATACGGAAGCGGCTGGACAGGATATACCTGGAACAAAAAGCTTTTCCCGGATCCGAAGCGCTTTCTTGGAAAGCTCCATGACAGAGGAATGCATACTACCTTAAACGTACACCCTGCGGATGGTGTGCAGGGCTGTGAAGAAATGTATGTTGATATGGCAAAGGAAATGGGCGTGGACTATGAAAATGAGGACCCGGTTGTATGTGATCCGGCAAGCCCAAAGTTTATGGATGCATATTTTAAGTATCTTCACCATCCGAGAGAGGCTGAAGGTGTGGATTTCTGGTGGATTGACTGGCAGCAGGGCAGTAACTGCAAGGTTGAAGGATTGGATCCGCTATGGATTTTTAATCATTTTCATTATCTCGATAATAAAAGAGACGGCAGGCGTCCAATGACATTTTCGCGCTATGCAGGTCCGGGAAGCCATAGATATCCGATTGGATTTTCGGGAGATACACATATTACATGGGAGTCGCTTGATTTTCAACCGTATTTTACAACGACAGCGACAAACATCGGATATGGATGGTGGAGCCATGATATTGGCGGACATATGCTTGGCTACAAGGATGATGAGCTGACAGCCAGATGGACACAATACGGTATATTCTCTCCGATAATGCGTCTGCACAGCTCATGCAGCGAATTTAACGGCAAGGAGCCGTGGCGATTTAAAAAAGAGACTGAGGAAGCGATGGAGGCGGCGCTCAGACAGAGGCATTGTATGATTCCGTATCTGTATACCATGAATTATCGCAGCTATGCCGAGAATATGCCGCTGATTGAGCCTATGTATTATGAGTATCCTGAAAATGCAGAGGCTTATGAGGTAAAGAATCAGTATTTCTTTGGCAGCCAGCTTATGGCAGCACCTGTTACAACTCCGCGTATTAAGGGACTTAATGTGGCAAAAACCAAAGTATGGTTCCCTGATGGCATCTGGTATGATATTTATACCGGAATGAGGTATGAAGGCGGAAGAATGCTTGAGGTTTACAGGGATTTGAGCAGCATACCGGTATTTGCGAAGGCAGGAGGCATACTTGTGTGTGCAGATGATAATGAGCTTGATGCAAGGGCTGTTATCAAAAATCCTGATGTATTATGTGTCAGGGTATTCCCGGAGGCTGACGGTGAGTTTGAGCTATACGAGGATGACAATGAATCCTGCGGATATGTGGATGGCAGATGTGTGACCACAGCTATGAAATATTCTGCGGATAAAGATATGTTTGTCATTTCTCCGGCAGATGGAGATACATCATTAATACCTGAAAAAAGAACCTATAAGCTTATCTTTGAAAGAAGAACCGAGGCAGCAGCCGGTAAGGTAAAGGTATCTGTGGACGGTAAAGAGGTCTGGGCAAAGAATGAATATGATAAAGAAAACAGAAAGCTCATCGTTACTGTAAATGCATCGACAGCAAGCAAAATAAGCGTTGCAATATCGAAAGACACAGTAGCGCTTGATAATCAAATCGAAAAAAGATGCTTTGATTTCCTGAATCAGGCAGAGATAGGTTTTGTGCTAAAGGATGAAATCTACGGTCTTATTACATCAGGCAAGAAGACAACAGTGATTTTATCAGAGCTCAAGGCAAAGGAGCTTGATACAGAGCTGTATGGTGTATTGACAGAGATACTTACAGCCTGAGGCTATTGATTTTAAATTTGTATTTTGTAGAAAGTTGCTGGCTACGCTGTTAGATGTGAACAGTAACAGTCACCGGTCATACTAGGTGTGACCGGTGACTTTCTTTGTTGTAAAAATTAAAAATGGATGATACTATTATAGTAAACAGAAGTATTTTTATAAGAAACATCAGGAGAAACACTATGAACAATTGGGACAGAATGAGAGCGGGAAAGCTCTACAATGCAGACAGCGCAGACATAGCAGGCTACCATGAAAAAGGTATGGGGCTGTGTGACAAATTCAACCGTACACCGATTTGGATGAAGAAGCGCAAGCAGCGTATTTTGGAGAAAATGATACCATCTGCAAAGGATGGTGGTGCATGCATCTTTGCACCATTTTACTGTGAGTATGGTGTAAATATCCACTTTGGCAAGTGCTGCTTTGTAAACTACAAATGTACATTTCTGGATTGCGCACCGATTGAGCTGGGTGACGGAGTATGGATTGGAGCAAATGTCACTATTTCGACACCTTGCCATCCGTTTTTGTCAGAGGAACGCCTGCCGCAGGAATATCCGGACGGCTTCCATGACCTTGAATATGCAAAGCCTATAAGGATTGGTGACGGAAGCTGGATATGCTCGAGTGCTACAATCTGTGGCGGTGTCACAATCGGAAAGAACTGCATAGTGGCAGCAGGTGCAGTTGTAAACCGCGATATACCCGATAACTGTATCGCAGCAGGCGTGCCGGCAAGGGTGCTGCGCAAGCTTGACGAGCAGGACCGCATGAATGTGTGGGACACTTACATGAAAAATGAGGTGCCGTTGTCGCAGAGGGAAAGAGAGCGGTAGTTATTGACCAACATACCAATGAATGGTACTATAGTAACAACAATGAAACACCTCGAAACTATATAATGATATAAGGGGCAAAAGGTATTTTGACCCTTTAATCATATAATTCAAGGGAGGATTATGCGATGGGAAATTCATATAAGAACTGTAAAATACAGGACAACACAGCAGAGCTGATCTACGAGAACGGCAGTCTGTTTGTTACCATATTTGAAAACAACATAGTGCATGTTGCACAAAAACCCGGCATCGAAAGTGTTGCAATCGAGGAGGGCTTCATTCCGAAGGCTGCCACACCGGACGTGACCTGCAAGGATACGTCTGATGCCAAGGGGGCCGCAGCAGAAGCCGGTGTAAGCGATGCAGCAGTTAAAGCAGTCATCCGCGCAAGGGATATTACTGTATATGTGAAGGATAACGAGAAGCTTGATATTTATTACAACGGAAAACTTGTACTTTCAGATTATGAAAAAGCACGCAAAAAGAGTGAGAAGAATCCGTACGAGGATCTTGCCATCGCAGAGCTTGAGGGACATACTGTCGGAAAAGATGAAGAAAAAACTGACTCTGTTACCATCATCAAAAAGCTTGGAAAGGATGATGCTATTTACGGTCTGGGAGATAAGCCGGGATGCCTCAACAAGCGTGGATATTCATATGTAAACTGGAATACGGATGATCCTGCGCCACATGTGGACAGTTTCAAATCGCTGTACAAATCTATACCGTTTTTTATCGTGTTGGGCGATGAATATTGCTATGGAATTTTTGCGGATAATACCTACAAGACAACCTTTGATTTCGGTTATGAAAACACAGATTACTATTTCGTCGAGCATGAGAAGGGCGAGCTGGACTACTATTTTATGCCGGGAAATGATATGGCAGAGGTGGTAGGACTTTATACATCACTGACAGGCACCACACCGCTTTATCAGAGATGGATATACGGCAGCCATCAGAGCCGCTGGGGCTATTACACACAGGATGAGGTGCTTGATATAGCTGACAAATTCCGCGAGCTTGATATCCCATGCGATGTGATACATATGGATATCGATTACATGAACGGCTACAGGGTATTCACCTTTGATGACAAGAAATTCCCTGATGTAAAGGGACTTTCAGAGAAGCTTGCTGACAGGGGTGTAAAGCTCATATCCATCATTGACCCGGGTGTGAAAAAGGATGAGGACTATTTCATGTACAAAGAGGGTATGGAGATGGATGCATTTGCACATGATACAGATGGCAGTGTATATGAAAATGCTGTCTGGCCGGGAACATCGGTATTTCCGGACTTCACAAAGCAAAGCGTCAGAAGCTGGTGGGGAGACAAGACAAAGATACTTCTCGAGCACGGTATCAGTGGCATATGGAATGATATGAATGAGCCTGCAAGCTTCAACGGACCACTGCCGGATGATGTGCAGTTTGAGTATGGAGCACATGAAAAGGTTCACAATATTTACGGACATTTTATGGCAAAAGCCACATATGAGGGACTTGAGAAAAATGATGGTGGAAAACGTCCGTTTGTACTTACCAGGGCTGCATATGCCGGAAGCCAGAAATACTGCGGTGGCTGGACCGGAGACAATCACAGCATCTGGGCGCATATAGCACTTTCGCTCGAGCAGGTGTGCAATCTGTCAGTCAGCGGACTTGCCATGTGTGGCAGCGATATAGGCGGTTTCGGAAGTGATACTACACCGGAGCTTCTTGTCAGATTTTATGAGGCAGCAGTATTTGTGCCGTTTTTCAGAAATCATTCAGCGATGGGAACACGCAGACAGGAGCCTTGGCAGTTTGACGAGACTACGATAGATGCAGTCAGAAAGACAGTAAAGCTCAGATACAGATTTATCCCATATATCTATGATCTGGCACATGAGTGTGAAAAGACAGGAGCGCCTATCGTGCGCCCGCTCGTATACGAGTATCCTGCAGATAAGCATGTGAGAAATATTTCCGATGAATATATGCTCGGAAGCTTTGTACTGGTTGCACCTGTGATCGCACCGGGCAAGGAGGCAAGAGAGGTTTATCTGCCGGACGGCGACTGGTATGATTACTACACAGGCGAAAAATACAGTGGCGGCAGATATATTTTAGCAGATGCACCACTTGATAAAGTACCTGTCTTCATAAAAGCAGGAGCCATTATCCCTGTTGCAGACGGAGAAATCCGCTCTACAGAGGACATTACAGAGGATAAGATCAGCATACTGACATATCCGGGCAAGAGCAGCTTCGTGCATTATCAGGATGACAATGAGACGTTTGCATACAGAGACGGTGCGTATAATGCTGTTGAGTATACCCTGGATGGGGATAAGCTCGAGAAGAAGGTGTTGCATAAGGGGTTGTAAAAAGGAGTCATACAAGGATAATAGAATAAAATTGTCTTTTATAAATCAATCCGCTATACTATATATTTAGTGTAGCGGATTTTTTTTAGAAATATAGGTGGTTTAATGTTAAAAATAGGAATATGCGATGATGATCCAACATTTGTTGATGACATAGAAAAGAATATAGAGCAGACAATTAAAAAACATCATTGGAAGTGCATAATCGTAAAATTTACAGACGGCAGAAAATTAGTAAGAAGTAATGAAAAAAATAAGTTTGACATAATTTTTCTGGATATTGACATGCCTGAAAAAGATGGATTTTCAGTTGCAAGAGATATACCTGAAAAAGATAGTCTTTTAGTATTTTGTACAAGTCATAATGAACTTGTATATAATTCGTTCTCATATCAGCCTTTCTGGTTTTTATGCAAAGAAAATTATGATAAACATTTAGATGAAGTTTTGACAGCTGCGCGAAAAAAAATAGCATTAAGAAATGCAAATTATGAGCTAAATATTAATGGAAAGATTTATAGCTTAGATATTGAACAGATATTGTATATTGATGTCTTAAAACATAGGGTACACATTCATTTTAAAGATGGCAGAGAAATAGATTTCAGGGAAAATTTATCTACAATAGAAGAAAGTTTTAGAGATTATAGTTTTGTTAAAATTAATAGCGGATGTTTAGTAAATATGTCATGGATAAAACATATTTATCAAACGGAGGTCGAACTGAAAGATGGACAGAATTTTTCTTTGAGCAGGGGAAGAAAAAATGAAGTTAGAGAAAAATTCCACGAATACATGAGGATAAGACGATGATGGATTTATTTTGGATGATATTTGAATTTGTGGTAAATTTATTTCAATCAGCAATTGTTTTACAGACGATAAGAGCAATTTTAAAGGACAAGACAACCGGAAAGAAAGCAAATCTAGCATATATATTATTTGTAGCAGTATTATTTTTGGAATTATCATTTGTAAATTTTATAGTGCCATTTGAAGGAATAGGAATTATCATATCAATACTTATCATATACATATATTCCTTAATAAATTTAAAAGGAACATTTATGCAAAAAATGTTTTGGTCAATTTTTGTTATGCTGCTTATCATGGGGATTACGGCAGTTGTGCTTAGCATTGAGGGATGTATTATAGGAAAGAGTTATTTGGATCTTGTGATTCAAAAGGACTTATATCGTTTTGTAGGGGTAGTTGTAATTCAGATAGTTTTGTTTTATTTGACGCGGTTTATGATAAAAAGAACAAAAAAAGACAGCACATATTCCCTGAAATGGAATGAGTGGTTTGTGTTATTGATAATTCCTGTTATATCAATATTTACAATGTCTTTTGTTTCATTGATTATAATTAATATTGAAGAACAATTGTCACCGATGCAACATATTTTTTCAATTCTATCAATATTGGGAATACTGATGACAAATTCTTTGGTATATGTACTATATGTGAATATGCAGAAGGATCATGCAAAACAGCTTGAATATAGTATTTTGCAACAGGCTTTTAAGAGCCAGGAGAAAAGTGTTGAGGAAACCAAAATACTGTATCAGTCGGTCAGAAGTATACGTCATGATCTTAAACAGCATTTTCAGGTGGCATTGACAATGCTGCATTCGGGAAAAATTAATGAAGCTGTAGATTATATGGAAAAATATAACGATACCGTATTGGATGGAATTTCGAATAAAGTCTTTTGCGATAATGATGTAGTAAATTATATTATAAACAGTAAAAGTAAGATATGCTCCGATAGACATATTAAAATATATATTTATATTGCAAATGAAATACCTGAATTTTCAGATCTGGATCTGTGTGTACTATTGGGGAATGCTTTGGACAATGCTATAGAAGGAGTTTCAGGCGAGGGTAATAATGAAATATATTTAGAACTTAGGAATGTAGATAACTTTTTTATGATATCGGTAAAAAATACGATAATTAATTCGGTATTGGAATATAATCCGAATTTGATATCTACAAAAAATGAAAAAGAGGTACATGGATTGGGTATTCTTTCCATGAAAGAAGTAGTACAAAAATATAATGGTTCTATTGAATTTTATGAAAGCGACAATAAATTTTGCTGTGATATGCTTTTAGATATTCCGGACAATATGCAGTTTGAGTCGAAAAATGTACATAATAGGACAAATTATTGATAAAAATCAAAAAAGAGAGTAGATATAGTATCAGCAAGCGAAAGGGAGAAATGCCATGATAGCTCAGATTGCTGAAACTGTATCTGCTTTTTTTATAGTATGGACGTAATTGATGAGGAAGAAAAATAACTATGATAGAAATAATAAATTTAAATGTTTCGTTAGGTGGAACACATATTTTAAAAGATATAAATTTGTCGATAAAGGAAGAAAATTCGATTATAGGAATTTTCGGACCAAATGGTGCCGGTAAGACAACGTTAATAAGTGCGTTGACCGGTTCTATAAATAACTATACAGGTGCAGTAAAAGGAATCTGTGCTAAGGATATTTCTTATCTGCCGGATAAATCTTTTATATATAGATACATGAAATTAGAAGATGCGATAAAATATTATAAGGATGCTTTTAATGATTTTAACTCAGATAAAGCTGCAAAATTGTTAGGAAAACTTGGATTAAAATTGGATCAGAAAATTTCCCAGTGCTCCAAAGGTATGCTTGAACAGATACATATGGTTCTTGCAATTTCAAGAAATTCGGATGTTTATATTTTTGATGAGCCATTAGCCGCTGTTGATCCTTTAACAAGGGATGACATAATGGAAATGATTAAGAGTGAGCGTAAAAAAGGAAGTATTGTTTTTATCAGCACACATTTAATTAGTGATGTAGAGTCATTGTTTGATAGCGTTATCATGGTAAAAGACGGTAAAGTTATTTTATATGATAATGTACAACGTCTTAAAAAAGAAAACAAGGCAGATCTTGAGACTATTTTTAAGGAGAAATTAAGATGAGCATTTGGAAAAATGAATATTTGAGATATAAATATTTCTGGGGAACAATCTTTGGAATAGAATTTTTATTAGATATACTTCATATTTTGCATATATTACCGATGGTTGAAGGGGAAGATATGATTTATTCAATATGGCAAATGCTATCATGGGTAGGAATTGTATTTCTGACAATTTATGATTTGTTTTCATTCTTTTATTTGAATAAAGATAGAATGCTGCATTTACTTCCAATTAGTAAATATAGACTTTTATGGATGAAAGCAATTGTGTTTGGAACATATATGTTACTATTTTTCGTTGTTAGTCTGGTGCGCTATTTGATCATTTTGCCGGATAATACAGCGAAGTCTTTAATAAAAGTTGGAATGATATATTTACTTAGTAAAATGGTTGCGATATTCTCATTTTTATCATTGCTGATAATGCTTTTGCTTGTCATTAAGAAAATAAATAATTCTGTACTTGGAGCAATAATAATGGCATCACTTTTTGTTGGAATAGTAGGTGCTCAGGCATATGGATTATTTCAGGTTGTTAGTGCAAGGCATGATATAACCTGGATAATAGGTATTGTGGATGGTGCAACAGGGATGAATCAATATGCCAATATTCTTCCAATTGTATTTACAGAAACTGATGATAAGTTTCATTATGTAGAGGATAGTTTCTACATAATATCAGTATGGTTAAATATTGGCATATCAATCATAAGTTTTATTGCTTCAAGAATATTATTTAAAACACAGAGGTTTAACTATATTGAAAAGTAGTACATAACCTTAAAATTCAATATCAACCTCAACAGGGCAGTGGTCTGAACCGAGTACATCGGTATGGATTGCTGCCTTTTTAAGCTTATCATTGATGCGCTTTGATGTGATAAAGTAGTCGATACGCCAGCCTGCGTTCTTTTCGCGAGACTTAAAACGGTATGACCACCAGGAATATATACCCTCGGCATCCGGATAAAAATATCTGAAGGTATCGGTAAAACCGGAACTTAAAAGCTCTGTCATTTTAGCACGTTCCTCGTCTGAAAAACCTGCATTCTTGCGGTTTGTTTTTGGATTTTTCAGGTCAATCTCATTGTGTGCGACGTTCAGATCACCGCACAGTATGACAGGCTTTTTGGCATCGAGAGTCTTAAGATATTCACGGAAATCATCCTCCCACTGCATACGGTACGGCAGCCTTTTCAGCTCATTCTGTGAGTTTGGAGTATAGCAGGTTACCAGATAGAAATTGTCATATTCGAGTGTGATGACACGTCCTTCCTTATCATGCTCATCAATGCCTATGCCGTAAGACACTGATAATGCCTTGTTTTTGGCAAAAATGGCTGTGCCGGAATAGCCTTTTTTCTCAGCGTAATTCCAGTACTGGTGATAGCCCGGCAGGTCAAGGTCAATCTGTCCCACCTGTAGCTTGGACTCCTGAATACAAAAGAAATCCGCATCTATATTGTTGAAAAAATCAAGGAAACCCTTCTGGACGCAAGCGCGCAGTCCATTTACATTCCACGATATAAATTTCATGTCTTAATCCTCCATATAAGTGTGTGTATTAAAATCATATTTAAAAAGTATTCTTCTTACAAAAACGAAATCATATAAGCAGGCAGACAGAGTATGTCTTTGTCTTTTGAGAAATCCTTTGTATATACGAGATATTTTTGAAGAATACGGTTTGAAAATTTTATTGAAAATTCATCCAGGGACTTATGGGTTTTATAGCCACTGGATTTTACTTCAATAGGGCAAACTTTATTTTTTTTGGCAATAAGAAAATCTATTTCGTAATTATGGCGCGAACTTTCATTAAAAAAGGTATAGTAAAATAATTCGTTGCCATTACACGTTAAAAGCTGTGCAACTACATTTTCGTAAAGATAGCCTAGATTAGTTCCTAGCTTGTCATTTAACAATTTTTCATAAATTATGTTTTCTGTGAAATCTTTGTCTTTAAACATCAATGTAGTAAACAGCCCGGTATCGCATAAAAATAGTTTAAACCGGGTTAAGTCTTTGTTGGTTGACATACCGGCACTTGGGTCATTTGCATGGTATGATACCAAAACAGTTTTTGAGTCTTTTAACTCTGCAATCAGTTCCAGTGTATTATCGGCGCGATTGTTTGTCAGTACGCTTGATACCTGATATCGCGAAGCATTTTTGTTTAGCTGGGCAGGAATTGCATCAAAAAGCATAGATATTTTTCCAGTAGCATCTATTTTTTTGAAATCATCTTCATAAAGATTCAGAATATCACGCTTTACGTCATCAACCTTACGGAAGTTATTGGTTTTGATATATTCATCAACTGCCTGCGGCATTCCCCCGACAAGCATATAAAGACGGAAATCACGCATCAATTTACGATTAATCTCTTCTCCGAAGGGTTTTTGAGAATCGAATAGCTTATGGATTAGGGGGATAGTTGTTTCATCATTCAGAGCCCATAAAAATTCTTCATAATCCATAGGATACATGTTTAGCTTTCTCTCTTCGCTTGGAATAAGTATATCCTGTACGTTTTTTTTGATAGAAATCAGAGAACCGGTTTCTATATAATCATATCGGTGATCTTTTACAAGTGATTTGATAGCCTGTCTTGCGCGGGGGCATAATTGTACTTCGTCAAAAATAATCAAAGACTCTCTCTCATAGAGATCGACTTTGTATTGGAGCTGCAACTGCAAAAACAGATAATTCAGATCTGAAATATCCTCAAACAGTTCACGTATATTTTTTGAGACGATTGAGAAATCAATGATTATATAACTTTTGTATTCATTTCGTCCAAATGACTCTACGATGGTTGACTTGCCTATACGACGGGCTCCTTCGATTAAGAGTGCTGTTTTACCATCGGAATCCTTTTTCCATTGCAATAATTTATCATATATTTTTCGCTTAAACATGACATTCTCCTAATAAAATTACAAAATCGCATTTTTTATTTAAACGATTTACCACAAAATCGCATTTTCTTTTTTGCTATTTTACCACAAAATCGCATTTTTTAAAAGAGGTTTGAATCTGCAGATTACACTTCCAAAAATGAAATTTTAAATTCCACCACCACATTTGGTGGTGGAATTTACTCCCG
>ENA-OUQP01000032-OUQP01000032.1-human-gut-metagenome-genome-assembly--contig:-NODE-32-length-150259-cov-10.086289_pt1 | contig 150259 bp, 141 predicted proteins | sample MGYA00237951_ERZ548836 | MGnify/ENA primary metagenome ERZ548836 (study PRJEB26490, sample SAMN05194702) | human gut metagenome | biome: terrestrial biome; feature: human-associated habitat...
TAAAATCGTTTCTCGTGCAGACTTAGAAGGCGGTGATAACAGTGAAAATTAATAAGTTCGTGGAAGATTTAAAAGCAAAGTCAGTTGCAGAACTGAATGAAGAATTAGTAGCTGCTAAAAAAGAGCTTTTCAATCTGAGATTTCAGAATGCAACAAACCAGTTAGACAATACAGGACGAATCAAAGAGGTTCGTAAAAATATTGCCAGAATCCAGACAGTAATCACTGAGCAGGCAAACGCTTCCAAATAGGACAGGAGGACATAATCGTGGAAAGAAATCTGAGAAAAACCCGCGTGGGTAAGGTTGTCAGCGACAAAATGGATAAGACCATCGTAGTTGCAATTGAAGACCATGTAAAACATCCTCTTTACAAAAAAATCGTGAAGAGAACATATAAATTAAAAGCTCATGATGAGAACAATGAGTGCAACATCGGAGATACCGTTAAGGTAATGGAGACCAGACCGCTGTCCAAGGACAAGAGATGGAGACTGGTTGAGATCGTAGAGAAAGCTAAATAAGGAGGAAACCAGTATGATTCAGCAGGAAAGTAGACTGAAAGTTGCCGACAACACTGGTGCAAAAGAAATCCTTTGTATTCGTGTTATGGGCGGCTCTACAAGAAGATATGCAAACATCGGTGACACAATCGTTGCTACGGTTAAAGATGCAACACCAGGCGGCGTTGTTAAAAAAGGTGACGTTGTTAAAGCTGTAGTTGTTAGAACTAAAAAAGGCGCTCGTCGTAAAGACGGATCTTACATCCGTTTCGATGAAAATGCTGCCGTAATTATCAAGGATGACTTAACTCCGAGAGGAACACGTATCTTTGGACCAGTTGCCAGAGAGCTTCGTGAGAAGAAATTCATGAAGATCGTTTCCTTAGCTCCGGAAGTATTATAGGAGGGTGCCTAATGTCAGCTATGAAAATTAAAAAAGGCGATACTGTTAAAGTAATCGCTGGAAAAGATAAAGGCAAAGAAGGAAAAGTTCTTGCCGTTAACGTAAAAGACAACACCGTAATCGTTGAAGGTATCAACATGGTTACAAAGCACAACAAACCATCAGCTGCAAACCAGGCTGGCGGAATCACAACAAAAGAAGCTGCTCTTCATATTTCCAACGTAATGCTCGTTGTTGACGGAAAAGCTACAAGAGTTGGATTCCAGATGGATGGAGACAAAAAAGTACGTGTTGCAAAAGCAACAGGTAAAGTTATCGATTAATTAAGAGAGGAGGCATGACAGGTGAGTAGATTAAAAGAACTTTACAAAAATGAGATCATGGATGCCATGACCAAAAAATTTGGATATAAAAACGTTATGGAAGTGCCAAAACTCGATAAGATCGTTATCAATATGGGTGTTGGTGAAGCTAAAGAAAACGCTAAGCTTCTTGATGCAGCAATCGCTGATATGGAACTGATCACAGGCCAGAAAGCAATCGCAACAAAAGCTAAAAAATCTGTAGCTAACTTCAAAATCAGAGAGGGTATGCCAATCGGTTGTAAGGTTACCTTAAGAGGCGAGAAGATGTATGAGTTCGCTGATCGTCTGATCAACCTTGCTCTTCCTCGTGTACGTGACTTCCGTGGTGTTAATCCAAACGCTTTCGATGGCAGAGGAAACTACGCACTGGGAATTAAAGAACAGCTGATCTTCCCAGAAGTTGAGTATGATAAGGTAGACAAAGTAAGAGGTATGGATATCATCTTCGTTACAACTGCTAAGACAGACGAAGAGGCTCGTGAGCTGTTAACTCAGTTCAATATGCCTTTTGCTAAATAAGGAGGAGAATTCGAATGGCTAAAACAGCAATGAAAATCAAACAGCAGCGCAAACAGAAATTCTCCACAAGAGAATACAGCCGCTGCAGAATCTGTGGACGTCCACATGCATACCTGAGAAAATACGGTATCTGCCGTATCTGCTTCCGTGAACTGGCTTACAAAGGTCAGATCCCGGGTGTTAAAAAAGCTTCTTGGTAATTTGATTTAGAAAATATATCGACATGTAAAGTCTGAAAAATTAGGAGGAAACTAACATGACAATGAGTGATCCAATCGCAGATATGCTTACAAGAATCCGTAACGCTAACACTGCAAAACATGATACAGTAGATGTTCCGGCATCCAAAATGAAAATCGCAATCGCAAACATCCTTGTAGATGAAGGATACATTGCAAAATACGATCTGATCGAAGATGGTGTATTCAAAACCATCCACATCACACTGAAATATGGTGAAACAAAGAACGACAAGATCATCACAGGACTTAAGAGAATCTCCAAACCAGGTCTTCGTATCTACGCTGGTAAAGATGAACTCCCGAGAGTACTTGGCGGACTTGGAATCGCAATTCTTTCCACAAACAAAGGTGTAATCACTGACAAAGAAGCTCGTAAACTTCAGGTTGGTGGAGAAGTTCTTGCATTCGTTTGGTAAGGTAAAAAATCTGCAAGCAGATTTTTATAGATGAAGGAAACACCATCGTCACTAAATTCGACAGCCGGCGCAATGCATCGACTTTCTCATTAAGTGTCGAGGTGTACTTTCACACTAAACTTGTACAGCACTTGTACTTGTTAAGTGGTTAATGCACTGAAAACAGAGAAGGAAGTACCTTCTCCGACAATTTAAGTAAGGAGGACAATATTATGTCACGAATCGGAAGACTTCCGGTAGCTATCCCGGCAGGCGTTGAAGTAAGCGTAGCTGCAGGTAACGTAGTAACCGTTAAAGGTCCTAAAGGAACACTCGAAAGAGCACTTCCAACCGAAATGGAAATCAAAGTAGAAGATGGTCATGTAGTAGTTACAAGACCAAATGATCTTAAGAAAATGAAAGCATTACACGGTCTGACAAGAAGCCTGATCCACAATATGGTAATCGGTGTAAGCGAAGGCTACACAAAAGAGCTTGAAGTTAACGGTGTAGGTTATAGAGCACAGAAACAGGGCAAGAAACTTGTTCTTTCTCTGGGATATTCTCACCCGGTAGAGATGGAAGATCCAGAAGGTCTGGAATCCAAAGTTGATGGAAACAAGATCATCGTTTCCGGTATCAGCAAAGAAAAAGTTGGCCAGTATGCAGCTGAAATCAGAGATAAGAGAAGACCGGAGCCATATAAGGGCAAAGGTATCAAGTATGCTGATGAAGTTATCAGACGTAAAGTCGGTAAGACTGGTAAGAAATAAATAAGGAGAGTGAGAATATGATTAATAAAGCATCCAGAGCGGAAATTCGCGAGAAAAAACATAGAAGAATCCGTCATCATCTCAATGGAACAGCTACTACTCCAAGACTGGCAGTATATCGTTCCAACAAGCATATGTATGCACAGATCATTGATGACACTGTAGGAAAAACTTTAGTATCTGCTTCTACTCTTCAGAAAGATGTAAAAGCTGAACTGGAAAATACTGATGATGTAAAAGCTGCAGCATACCTTGGAACTGTAATCGGAAAGAAAGCAGTTGAAGCAGGTATCGAAAGCGTTGTCTTCGACAGAGGAGGCTATATCTATCACGGTAAAGTAAAGGCACTGGCAGACGCAGCAAGAGAAGCTGGGCTGAAATTCTAAAAGGGAGGAAAAAGACACATGAAAAATAATCTTATTGATGCTAGTCAGTTAGAATTAGAAGATAAAGTAGTGTCAATCAAACGTGTTACCAAGGTTGTTAAAGGTGGCCGTAACTTCCGTTTCACAGCTTTGGTTGTTGTAGGTGACGGCAACGGACATGTTGGTGCAGGTTTAGGAAAGGCAGCTGAAATTCCGGAAGCTATCCGCAAAGGAAAAGAAGATGCCATGAAAAAACTGGTTACAGTTGCAAGAGATGAGAACAATTCCATCACTCATGACTATGTAGGTAAATTCGGAAGTGCTGAAATGCTTCTGAAACGTGCTCCGGAAGGTACTGGAGTTATCGCTGGTGGTCCAGCCCGTGCAGTCATCGAGCTTGCAGGAATCAAAAATATCCGTACAAAATGTATGGGATCCAGAAATAAACAGAACGTAGTTCTGGCTACTATCGAAGGATTAAGCAAACTGAAAACTCCGGAAGAAGTTGCAAAACTTCGCGGAAAATCTGTAGAAGAGATTCTGGCATAAGGAGGACAAAATAATGGCAAACACATTAAAAGTTACACTTGTTAAGTCTCCAATTGGTGCAGTTCCGAAACACAAAAAAACTGTAGCAGCTATGGGACTTACAAAAATGCACAAAACAGTTGAAATGCCTGACAATGCAGCTACAAGAGGAATGATCCAGCAGGTTCAGCATCTTGTAAAAGTAGAAGAAGCATAATAATTTCCAGAGATTGAATAATAAAAGGAGGTGCCAAAGATGGAATTATCAAACTTAAGACCAGCAGAAGGTTCTAAACATAGTGATAACTTCAGAAGAGGCCGTGGACATGGATCCGGAAACGGTAAAACAGCCGGAAAAGGACACAAAGGACAGTTAGCTCGTTCCGGACATAAGAAACCGGGATTTGAAGGTGGACAGATGCCTTTATACAGACGTCTTCCGAAGAGAGGTTTCAAGAATAGAAATTCTAAAGAAATCATCGCAATTAATGTAGACGTTCTTAATCGTTTCGAAGATGGTACAGATGTTACCGTTGAAACTTTACTGGAGAGCCGTGCAATTTCCAAAGCCGGAGACGGTGTTAAAATTCTTGGAAACGGTGAGCTGACCAAAAAACTTAATGTAAAAGTAAATGCTGTCAGCGAAACCGCAAAAGCAAAAATCGAAGCTGCAGGTGGTACAGTAGAGGTGATCTAATGTTTGAGACTCTTAAAAGTGCTTTTAGAGTGAAAGAGATGAGACGTAAGCTTCTCTACCTGTTAGCGATGATCTTTGTCATCCGTATAGGTTCGCAGCTTCCCATCCCGGGTGTGGATGGCAGCGTATTCAAACAGTGGTTCAAGAGCAATACCGGTGATGCATTCAATTTCTTTGATGCATTCACCGGTGGTTCCTTTGAAAGCATGTCTGTTTTTGCGTTGAACATCACACCATACATTACATCTTCCATTATTATCCAACTTTTGACAATTGCAATTCCTGCTCTGGAGGAAATGCACAGAGATGGTGAAGAGGGAAGAAAGAAAATGACTGCGATTACCCGTTATGTCACAGTTGGTCTGGCTCTTTTTGAGTCTATTGCCATGACAATCGGATTCAGCCGTGGAAATATCGTAAAAGATATGAATTTCTTAAAGGCAGTTGTAGTAATCGTCAGCCTTACAGCCGGTTCTGCTATGCTGATGTGGATCGGTGAACGTATCACAGAAAAAGGTGTTGGAAATGGTATTTCTATCGTTCTTGCGGTTAATATCGTATCCAGAATTCCAAGTGATATGACAACTCTTTATGAGAACTTTATTAAGGGAAAAACAATTGCAAAAGGAATGCTTGCAGGTGTGATTATTTTTGCAATCATTATGGTTGTAGTTGTATTTGTCCTTATTCTTAATGGAGCAGAGAGAAGGATTCCTGTTCAGTACTCCAAAAAGATGGTTGGCAGAAAGATGATGGGCGGCCAGGCCACCAACATCCCATTGAAAGTTAACACCGCAGGTGTTATCCCGATCATCTTTGCTTCCTCAATCATGTCATTCCCGGGTGTTATCGCGCAGTTTGCCGGTAAGACAAACGGAACAGGCATCGGAAGCGAGATCCTGAGAGGTCTTTCTTCAAGTAACTGGTGTAATCCATCCCAGCCACAGTATAGCTGGGGACTGCTTGTATACATTGTACTTTGTGTATTCTTTGCATATTTCTACACTTCTATCACATTTAATCCGTTGGAAGTTGCAGATAATATCAAAAAGCAGGGTGGTTTTATCCCAGGTATTCGTCCTGGAAAGCCAACATCAGACTATTTGACTAAAATGCTTAATTATATTATATTTATAGGTGCGGTAGGCCTGATTATTGTGGCAGTAATTCCGTTCTTCTTCAATGGTGTATTTGGAGCACATGTTTCATTTGGTGGAACATCTATCATCATCGTCGTTGGTGTTGTTCTTGAAACATTGAAGCAGATCGAGTCTCAGTTGCTTGTCCGCAATTACAAAGGCTTTCTGAACAGCTAAAACGAAGGCTGTGGTGTGAAAGCATCACAGTCTTTTTTGCTTTATGGAAATTTCTATAAAGCTTATGCTTCATAAAGAAAAAGGAGGGTATTTATTATGCGTATTATTATGTTAGGTGCACCGGGAGCTGGGAAGGGAACACAGGCAAAGAAAATTGCTGAAAAATATGGAATTCCGCACATTTCCACTGGGGATATTTTCCGTGCAAACATTAAAAATGGTACTGAATTGGGGAAAAAAGCAAAGACATATATGGATCAGGGACTTTTAGTACCAGATGAATTAACCTGTGATCTTGTAGTAGACAGAATTCAGCAGGATGATGCAAAGAACGGATACGTACTGGATGGTTTCCCGAGAACGATTCCTCAGGCAGAATGCCTGACAGCCGCTCTTGAAAAACTGGGAAGCAAAATTGACTACGCAATTGATGTAGATGTACCGGATGACAATATTGTGAACCGCATGTCAGGAAGAAGAGCATGCCTGAAATGTGGAGCAACTTATCATATTGTATATGCTGCACCGAAGGTAGAAGATGTTTGCGATACCTGTGGAGAAAATCTTGTACTCCGTGATGACGATAAACCAGAAACCGTTTCCAAACGTCTGAAGGTTTATCATGAACAGACACAGCCGCTGATTGACTATTACACAAAACAGGGTGTTTTGAAGACGGTAGACGGAACAGCTGCACTGGATAAAGTTTTCCAGGCAATCGTCGAAATCTTGGGAGAATAAAGATGTCAGTTTCTATTAAGTCAGAACATGAAATTGAGCTTATGAGACATGCCGGTCATTTACTGGAACAGGTTCATGATGAATTGGCTTCTCACATTAAGCCGGGAATCAGCACAAAAGAACTGGATCGAATTGGTGAGGATATGATCCGCTCTATGGGCTGCATTCCGAACTTTAAAAATTATCAGGGCTTTCCAGCATCATTTTGCATCAGTCTGAATGATGAAGTCGTACATGGAATCCCGTCCAGACAGAAGATCATCCAGGAAGGCGATCTTGTAAAGATTGACGCCGGACTGATCTATAAAGGATATCATTCAGATGCAGCGCGTACTTATGCAGTCGGTGAAGTATCTCCGGAAGCAAAACAGCTGATGGAAGTTACAAAACAGAGCTTTTTTGAAGGAATCAAATTTGCAAAAGCCGGAAATCATCTGAACGATGTTTCCAAGGCAATTGGTGCATATGCTGCAAAATTCAACTACGGAATCGTACGTGACCTGGTAGGACACGGAATCGGAACTCATCTTCATGAAGATCCGCAGATCCCGAATTTCCCACAGAAACGTAGAGGCATCAAGCTGATGCCGGGTATGACACTTGCAATCGAACCGATGATCAATCTTGGACGCGCAGATGTAGCGTGGGAAGATGATGAGTGGACGGTTGTAACGATGGACGGTTCACTTTCTGCACATTATGAAAACACCATTCTGATCACGGATGGAGAACCGGAAATTCTGACTCTTACAAAATGACAGATGACACAGGAGGTTTATAATGTCTAAAGCAGATGTAATCGAAGTGGAAGGTACTGTATTAGAGAAGCTGCCTAATGCGATGTTCAAAGTAGAACTGGAAAACAAGCATGTAGTGCTGGCACATATCAGCGGAAAGCTGCGTATGAACTTTATCCGTATTCTTCCTGGAGATAAAGTAACAATAGAACTTTCTCCATATGATCTTTCTAAAGGACGTATAATCTGGAGAGACAAATAAAAGACCTTGAGGGGGACAGGCTCACAGTTGCGAAGGCCGCATGTCCCCCTCAAACTCCCCCTCTTGGCCACGCCGGCTTACAGGGGGAGTTTTTTCATTTATGAGGGGATTGATTATAAAGCTCTATGCTGTAGAAATATAAAAATTATCGACTAATCCTGTATTCTACGCTATTGAATTATGCAGGCTGAGCCGATTATTTTTTATTTCTCATATATTAACAAAGCCGAAGGCGGTCTGCGACCAACTACTGTCATCGACCGCCCATCCGTTGCTATGTATTCAAATGCTACAGACAGGAGATAGAAGGATGGTACTTCCAGACGGTAAACGAAGATTTCGTCATATGATTTGTGCTAGCTGATGCCACCGAACGCACTGTTTGAGGCGAAGCCGAGTTTGCGTGAATGGCATCAAACAAGCGCACGAATCATATAGAAATCGAAGTGTGTCAGGAAGTACCATCCTTCTTATCTCCGTAAAGTAGCATTTCTACATACAACTCTTAGAAAAAAATTAACAAAAATTTAAAATTAGGGCTTGCATAATCCAATCGACAGTGTTAATATATCATATGTACGCGCAAAGACTGTGTGTATGAACTGCAGATTCAAGCCTATATTACGGAAAAGGAGGATTTCCAGTGAAAGTAAGATCATCTGTAAAGCCGATCTGCGAAAAATGCAAGATCATTAAAAGAAAAGGATCTATCAGAGTAATCTGTGAGAATCCAAAACACAAACAGCGTCAGGGTTGATTGACGGTTTAAAGTTTGTATAACGTGCGGCTGCAGTGTGAGACGCCCGGAAGGGTTGTTCAGACTGTTAAGATAGTTTTAGCATGTATTGCCTAATACCGAGAGGCAACGTTGGCCCGTTGGCCGCAGTAATTCGGAAAGGCTGCTTTTCGCCAATTGCAGCTGGGTGTTTTACCGAGGCACCCCAATTAGGAACTGAGAAATAAGGAAGTGATGTGTCCGATACATCCCATTTCACCTTACTTGAGTGAGAGAATTCGCGAGGGTAAGTGATGTACAGGCATTAAGGACTTTCAAAGTAGAAGATGGAGGAAACAGTACATGGCTCGTATAGCTGGTGTAGACTTACCAAGAGAAAAACGTATTGAAATCGGTCTTACCTACATTTATGGTATTGGTAGACCAAGCGCAGACAAAATCCTTGCAAAGGCAGAAGTTAATCCTGACACACGTGTCAGAGATCTGACTGATGACGAAGTAAAGAGACTCAGCGCAGTTATTGATGAAACAATGACAGTAGAAGGTGACCTTCGTAGAGAAATCGCCCTCAACATTAAGAGACTGCAGGAAATCGGATGCTACAGAGGTATCCGTCATCGTAAAGGACTTCCGGTTCGTGGCCAGAAGACCAAAACAAACGCTAGAACACGCAAAGGTCCTAAGAGAACCGTTGCAAACAAAAAGAAATAAGTAACGTATAATTGATTATATAAAGGAAAGTGTAGGTTAGTTTTAAAATGGCAAAGACAACCAGAAAAGCGACAACAAAACGTCGTGTTAAGAAAAACGTTGAACACGGACAGGCACATATCCAGTCTTCTTTTAACAACACAATTGTTACTCTGACAGACAGCGAAGGAAACGCTCTTTCATGGGCAAGTGCTGGTGGTCTGGGATTTAGAGGTTCAAGAAAATCTACCCCTTATGCAGCACAGATGGCAGCTGAGACTGCAACAAAAGCTGCTTTAATTCATGGTTTAAAAACTGTTGATGTTATGGTTAAAGGACCAGGATCAGGACGTGAAGCTGCAATCCGTGCACTTCAGGCATGTGGTCTTGAAGTAACAAGTATCCGTGACGTAACACCGGTTCCGCACAACGGATGCCGTCCACCAAAACGCAGAAGAGTCTAATTTTAGGAGGTAGCTTGAAATGGCAGTAAATAGAGTTCCTGTTCTGAAAAGATGCAGATCCCTTGGCCTGGATCCGATTTATTTAGGAATTGATAAAAAATCTACAAGACAGTTAAAACGTGCAAACAGAAAAGTGTCTGAGTACGGTTTACAGTTAAGAGAAAAACAGAAAGCAAAATTCATCTACGGAGTTCTGGAAAAACCTTTCCACAACTACTACAACAAAGCTGACAGAATGCCAGGACAGACTGGTGAAAACCTTATGGTTCTTCTGGAAAGCAGACTTGACAACGTAGTATTCCGTATGGGACTTGCTAGAACCAGACGTGAAGCTCGTCAGATCGTTGACCACAAGCATGTACTTGTAAACGGAAAATGTGTAAACATTCCGTCTTACCTTGTAAAAGCTGGTGACACAATCGAAATCAAAGAAAAATGCAAAGGTTCTGAAAGATACAAAGGAATTCTGGAAGTAACAGGTGGAAGACTTGTTCCGGAATGGCTTGATGTAAATCAGGAAGCTTTAAGCGGAACTGTAAAAGAACTTCCAAGAAGAGAAGCTATTGATGTTCCGGTTAACGAAATGCTTATCGTCGAGTTGTACTCCAAATAATGCATTTTAAATTAAATACCCTCAAATGTTGACAAACCCAGAAGGAGGGACTTATAGTGTTTGATTTTAATAAACCAAAAATCGAAATTACGGAAATTTCCGAAGATAAAAAATTTGGCAGATTTGTAGTAGAACCTCTGGAAAGAGGATATGGAACTACACTTGGTAATTCTCTCAGAAGAATTATGCTGTCATCCCTCCCGGGAGCAGCAGTCAGCCAGGTTAAGATTGATGGAGTCCTTCATGAATTCAGCTCTATTCCGGGCGTGAAAGAGGACGTTTCAGAAATCATCATGAATCTGAAAAGCCTTGCTATCAAGAATAACAGTGCCGACAATGAACCAAAGACCGCATACATTGAGTGTGAGGGCAAAGGTGTCGTAACTGCTGCTGATATTCAGGCAGATCAGGATATCGAAATCATGAATCCAGATCAGGTCATTGCTACTCTGAACGGTGGCAAAGACTGCAGACTGGCTATGGAGCTTACAATTACACGTGGACGTGGATATGTAAGTGCTGACAAGGGCAAAACAGACGATATGCCGATCGGTGTACTCGCTGTAGATGCAATCTATACTCCGGTTGACCGAGTAAACATGATTGTTCAGAACACCCGTGTTGGACAGATCACTGATTACGATAAACTTACATTGGATGTATATACCAATGGTACATTGGATCCGGATGAGGCTGTCAGCCTTGCTGCTAAGGTACTGAGCGAACATCTCAGCCTTTTCATTGATCTTTCTGAGAATGCTAAGACTGCAGAAGTCATGATCGAGAAAGAAGACAATGAAAAAGAAAAAGTTCTTGAAATGAGCATTGATGAGCTTGAACTTTCCGTTCGTTCTTACAACTGCCTGAAGAGAGCCGGTATCAATACAGTAGAAGAACTTTGCAACAAAACTTCTGATGACATGATGAAGGTTCGTAACCTTGGTCGTAAGTCCTTAGAAGAAGTACTTGCTAAACTGAAAGAACTGGGATTACAGCTTCAGCCGACTGAAGAGTAATTTCATTCAGCAAATATGAGCGGGGATGCCTAAGCATTTATACAGTAAGACCGAACAAGCATGTATGGATGTCCCGTAGATGGAGGAAAATAAAATGGCAAAATATAGAAAATTAAGCAGAACTTCTGATCAGAGAAAAGCTCTGTTAAGAAACCAGGTGACAAATCTTCTGTACCACGGAAAAATCGTTACCACTGAAGCAAAAGCAAAAGAAATTCGCAAGATCGCCGAAAGCCTTATCGCTATGGCAGTACGTGAAAAAGACAATTTTGAGACAGTTACAGTAACTGCAAAAGTTGCACGTAAAGATGCTGATGGTAAGAGAGTAAAAGAAGTTGTAGACGGTAAGAAAGTTACTGTATACGATGAAGTTCAGAAAGAAATCACTAAAGATGCTCCGTCCAGACTGCACGCTCGTCGTCAGATGGCAAAAGTTTTCTATTCTGTTAAAGAAGTACCTGCAAAAGGTGCTGGCAGAAAGAAAAATACCAAAGACATCGATATGACTAAGAAGATGTTCGAGGAAATCGCACCTAAATACGCTGGACGTAACGGTGGTTACACAAGAATCGTTAAGATTGGACCGCGTAAAGGTGACGCTGCAATGGAAGTACTCATTGAGTTAGTATAATCTTTATGATGATCAAGGGATGTCTCTTCGGAGGCATCTCTTTTTTTATTCCCGTTAATTTATTCCATAAGGTTGATAAATTTCGCATTTTAGCGTAAAATCATTTACAAACACTATTTATAGAAAAAGGAATTGCTGTGGCGGAAGATACAGCAACAAAAGGATACAAACTATGAACATACGAAGAATAGCAGCAATCTGGGCAGCAAAAGCTGCCGGTGCCGGCTGTAAGCTGCTGGGACGTCAGGGTGTTACCTGGGCAGGAAAGATTGCATTAAAAATATATCCACCGATTTTGCAGGAGCTTGCTGCAGAAGTACGGAAAGACATTTTTGTAGTCTGTGGAACCAATGGTAAGACAACTACCAATAATATGCTCTGTGCAGCTCTGGAGGAAGAAGGAAACAAAGTTATCTGCAATCACACCGGATCCAATATGCTGAACGGTGTTGTGGCTGCGTTTGCACTTGGTGCCGGAATGAATGGACATATTGATGCGGATTATGCCTGTATTGAAGTAGATGAGGCATCTACCAGACATATTTTTACAAAGATCAAACCGAATTATATGGTTATGACGAATCTTTTTCGAGATCAGCTGGACCGTTACGGTGAGATTGATATTACCATGAATATCCTTGAAGAAATGATCCGCAAAGTTCCGGACATGAAACTGATCGTAAATGGTGATGATGCACTGTCGGCATATCTTGCCAAGGACAGTGGTAATGCATGTATTTATTACGGAATCAGTCGTCCGGTCATGAAAAATGAAACAAACGAAATCCGGGAAGGACGTTTCTGTAAATGCTGCGGGGAAAGACTTCAGTACAGTTTTTATCATTACAGTCAGCTTGGTGATTACAGGTGTCCGAAATGCGGATTCAAGCGTCCAACACCTGACTTTGATGCAGAGGATGTAAAAGTAGGAGATCAGCTTTCTTTTTCTGTTGAGAACAGACGTATTGTAGCGAATTATAAGGGATTTTATAATGTATATAATATTCTGGCGGCTTATGCAGGAATCCGGACAGCCGGATTTAAGGCTGAACATTTTAGTGATATGCTGAAAAAATTTAATCCGGAGAATGGAAGAATGGAGCAGTTCCGCATCAAAGGAACCAGTGTAATACTGAATCTTGCCAAGAACCCGGCTGGATTTAACCAGAATATTTCCGCAGTCATGCAGGATCGTAGTCCAAAAGATGTGATCATCGCGATCAATGATAATGCACAGGATGGAATCGATATATCCTGGCTTTGGGATGTCGATTTTGACCGTTTCAGTGATGAAAGTGTACGTTCTATTACCGTCAGTGGTATCCGTTGTCAGGATATGCGTCTGCGAATGAAATATGTGGATATCCCGTCTGTGCTGGAAGCTGATGTAGAAAAGGCAATCCGTGACCGTGTAGAAGATGGAACCGGAAACCTTTATGTACTGGTCAACTACACCGCATTGTTCAGTACCAGAAATATTCTGAAGAAACTGGAGGGAGAACACAAATGAAACTTACAATAGGTCATTTATATCCGGATCTTCTGAATCTGTATGGCGACAGAGGAAATATCCAATGTTTAATGAAACGTTGTCAATGGCGTGGTATTGAGGCGGAAACTATTGCCTATGAAATCGATGATACGATCGATTTTTCCAATCTGGATATCGTACTTCTCGGAGGCGGATCTGACCGGGAACAAATGTTGGTCTGTGAAAAACTGAAGACTATTCAGAAAGACTTTAAGGCATATGTTGAGGATAATGGTGTCGTGATCGCAATCTGCGGTGGATACCAGCTTTTGGGAAAATATTACAAGACCGAGCAGGGAATGATCACAGGACTTGACCTGGTTGATATGTATACGGAACAGGAAGAAGGACGTCTTATCAGTAATATTGTACTGCAAAGTGATCTTTTTGATATGCCGGTCGTAGGATTTGAGAATCATGGCGGCAGGACCTGTATCAATAACAACAAACCATTGGGTAAGGTACTTTATGGTTCAGGAAATGATGGCAAATCCGGATATGAGGGTGTTGTTTACAAGAATGTGATCGGAACTTATCTTCATGGTCCCCTCCTTCCGAAGAACCCGCAGCTTGCCGACTGGCTCATTGAGCATGCACTTAAGAAAAAATATGGCGAAGAGACCGTGCTGACACCATTGGATGACAGTCAGGAAAAGGAAGCCAATGATTATATCGTGCATCGCTTTGTGCACGAAAATAAATAAAAGTAAAGCAGGTACCTGAAGTAACAAAAGCATAAATAACTGATCAGGAAACAGAGAATGAGGGAATGAATATGGCAAAATCACGTAATCAGAAAGGGAAGATCCTGGTGATTGAACATCTTCTCCAGGGAACAGGAGAAAGCCGGATAGTGACGATGCAGGAAATCCTTGATAAACTTCTGGAATATGGAATCACTGCAGAGAGAAAGAGTATCTATGATGATATAGAAGCTCTTCGAGAATTTGGACTGGATGTTCAGTACAAAAGAGGCAGACCAGGTGGATATTATCTGGCCGGGGGACAGGAAATTGCTGTGGTACCGGAGTCAGTTCACACAAAAGAGGAAGCAGGGATTTCAAAAAATGCAGAGACAGAAAAAAAATCAGAACCAGTGATCATTTACAAAGAGAATACACTTGATAAAGAAGAAATTCAGAACACAGAGAAGGCAATGAAACTGCAGTGTGATGCTTCCAGAGAAAAAGAGATCCGGGAGTACTTTGGCAGTTATGGAGAGTACAAATTAAAAGAATCCGGCTATTTACATGTAACGGTGCCGCATATTGCAGGACCAAAATTTTACGGATGGCTGGCAATGATGGGAAAAGATGTTCATATTCTGAAACCAAAGAAAACGGCAGCATCTTACCGTGATTATCTGAAAACTCTTGCAAAAGAGTATAAGGGTGTATAGAAAGGAAAACAGCATGAAAAAAAAAGCAGTATGTATGTTACTGGGAGTGCTTCTGACGGGAACATTGCTTACCGGATGTGGTAAAAACAAGGCAACAGAGGCTGCCAGCGAAAGCGCACAGACCGAAAAGGAAGGAACCGGAGAGAGAACAGCTGATTCTGCAGAGGATGACCAGAAGAAGACTGATGAAACAGCGGATACGAAAACAGATAAAAAAGCAGAGAAGGGTACAGACGCTGAGGAAACAGGAGAGGATGCTTCTGAAACAGAAGAAAACAGAGAAAAGATTGCAGTACTTCTTCCAGATGAACAGAACTGGACGAGAGATGCAAAAGAACTGGAAGTACAGTTTGAAGAAGACGGATATGATCCGATTCTTCTTTATGCAGATAATGACAGCTCCAAACAGGTGTCTCAGATCCAGCAGATGGCAGCCGAAGAGGTATCTGCCATGGTGATCGCCCCGGTAGATCCTTATGGTCTGGCAGATGTACTTGCAGATGTAAAGGATGCAGAGATAGAGATACCGGTGATTTCCTATGATGATCTGATCATGAATACGGATGGAATAAAATATTATGTTACATTTGGCGGTCGTCAGGTGGGCCAGATGATAGCAAAACAGATTATAGACAGTGAGGAACTTGACAAAGTACAGGAGGCGAAAGAATCAAAAACAATAGAATTCTTTATGGGATCTCTGGATGATACACAGGCATTGTTCCTCTATAATGGAGTAATGGAAACATTGCAACCGTATATCGATGATGGAACACTGATATGTAAATCCGGCAAAACCTCTTTCGATGATACAGGAATTCTTCGTTGGAGTTCTGAGATCGCCAAAACGAGAATGACAGATATTCTTACAGAATATTATCCAGATGGTGCAGTTCCGGATATTATCTGCACCGGATTTGATGATGCTGCGATGGGAACGGAAGAAGCTCTGGAAGAAGCTGGATTTGTTCCGGGAACCGAAAACTGGCCGTTGATCAGTGGTGCCGGATGCAATGAGGAAGGTGTTCGCAGAATTGCAGAGGGAAAACAGACGTTCAGCATTTTTATGGATCGAAGAGAGCTTGCCGATCAGTGTGAAGAGATGGTAAACATTTATCTGCATGGGGAAGATGATCCGGAAGTCAATGATTATGAACAGTATGATAATGGAATTAAGATCATAGCCAGCTATCTTTGTGAGCCACAGCTGATCGATGGTGAGAATTATGAAATCCTGATTGATAATGGATACTATACAGAAGATGAAGTGAAACCGTTGGCAACGCCGACACCGACAGAAGAACCGGTAACGCCGACACCCACAGATGCAGCAGGACCAACAGAGACAGTAACACCGTCTCCGACAGAAACTGCAGAATCAACAGAGACTGTGACACCAACCCCGGAGCAGAAAGATGAAAAAAAGGCAACACCAACTCCGAAACCAAAGGTGACATTAAAAAAATCTGAAAAAAGTAAAAACTGAAATCATAACCAGTAAAATTACATAAAAAAAACTCCGAAGCAAAATTCGGAGTTTTTTATGTCTGGGGATTATTCACGGAAAGTCAAAGAATCATCAGTCATGGAATCCACAATTGCAAGAGATTCCAGTCTTACACCCATATCACGGATCTTCTGACCACCATTCTGAAAGCCTTTTTCGATAACGATTCCGGCACCTTCAAGGGTTGCACCGGATTTTTTGACGATATCGATCAGACCGAGCAGTGCACATCCGTTTGCAAGGAAATCATCAATCAGAAGTACATGATCTTCCGGTCCAAGGAATTTCTTGGATAAGATAACATCATAGACTTTTTTGTGAGTGAAGGATTCAACCTTTGAACAGTACATTTCTCCATCAAGGTTCAGGCTCTGCGCTTTTTTTGCAAAAACGACAGGAACATCAAAATACTGTGCGGCAATACAGGCAATTCCAATGCCGGAAGCTTCAATTGTGAGAATTTTTGTAATCGGGCAATCGGCAAAACGTCTCTTAAATTCTTTGCCAATTTCATTGATGAGAGTAATATCCATCTGATGATTTAAAAAACTGTCAACCTTTAAAATATTACCCGGTTTTACGATTCCATCTTTCAGTATACGCTCCTTTAAAAGCTGCATGATTTCTCTCCTTTGATCTGTAAACGTTTTTTCTAAAATTATATCTATGATACTCTATTCTTCGAAGAAGTTCAATTCTTTTCGACAAAAATTTATGTAAAGTTACAAAAATATTGGAGGCGAAAATGTCCTTTATACTGGACAATTTTGGTCGGACATTGCAAAAGAGAAAAGAGTCTGCTACAATGATATTAATTTCAGAAAATTATAAAACAGGAGGAAGTAAGATGAGCGGACAGCGATATACGGTCAATGCTATGGGAGAGCAGTGCCCGATTCCTGTAGTAAAGACAAAAAAAGTTTTGGACAGCATTCAGGGAGATGCCGAGATCGAAGTATTGGTCGATAATGAAACAGCGGTACAGAATCTCACCAGAATGGGTAAAAATACAGGTGCAGAAGTGTTCTCCGAGAAAAAAAGTGACAAAGAATTTCATGTGTTCATTCGTGTGAAGGACCGTCAGCCGGTGACAGACACAAAGGCCGAAGAAGTATCCTGCATTCCGGATGTGAAAGGAGATTTCGTGGTCGCAGTGGATACAGCGACAATGGGAAGAGGAAATGATGAACTGGGCAAAGTTCTGATGAAAGGATTCCTTTTTGCAGTGACACAGCTGGATGAACTTCCAAAGACCATGCTTTTTTATAATGGAGGCGCAACACTGACGACAGAAGGTTCTGATTCACTGGAGGATCTGAAGAGTCTGGAAGCACAGGGAGTGACGATCAAGACCTGTGGAACCTGCCTTAATTACTATGGCCTGACAGAGAAACTCTGCGTGGGAGAAGTTACCAATATGTATGATATTGTAGAGACAATGGCAAAAGCTTCCAAAGTTATAAAACCATGATTCAGAAGATACCAAGGTATTTGCTGACATTTCACAGCACAAGCGGGGCAATAGCTGTAGAGAGATTTTGCAAAAAACATAAGATTCCGGGAAGACTGATCCCTGTGCCGAGAGAAATTTCTGCAAGCTGTGGCTTATCCTGGGCGGTAGAGGCAGAGCAGGAGAAATGTCTGACTCAGGTTGAACTTGAATTTGAAGATGAGATCGAAGGCAAATGGCTGCTGGATATTTAGATCAGCAACAATGGATAACCGTGATGCGTTTGGAGAGAGTATGAAAGAGTATGAAGTAATTTGGGAGATTTTTAACAAATGTCCCAGAAACCAGATGAGGGATGTATTTGTAGAAGAAGTGGAAATTGAGGATCCTGAGGAATATATAAAAAAGAAATTCCAGGGAAAAGAGGTTTCTTATGACAAAACAGTTCTTAACGATGGAACGATCATCTTTGACATTGTTACGTCGCAGATAAAACAGAGATGTTCCTTTACAGAAATTTAGAAAGTGTGGTATAATACAAGTTCAGGACTGCAGATACTATATTGCAATCATGCAGTCTGTAAATCCGTATCGAGATGAAACCTGAGAGGAGCAGACATGAGTGAAACAAAAGAAACCCATGTACACGTACTGGAAGATGGGACGATCCTGGAACATTCCCATGGAGAACATGGACATCATCACAGCCATGCGCAGACGAAAGCAGTTTTGAACCGTCTGTCGAGAGCCATTGGACACCTGGAATCAATAAAACGTATGGTAGAAGACGGCAGAGACTGTTCAGAGGTACTGATTCAGCTTTCAGCAGTGAAATCTGCTATTAATAATACAGGTAAGATCATTCTTCAGGATCATATTGAGCACTGTATCGTAGATGCGGTAGAGCATGGCGATAAGGATGCGATCAAAGAACTGGAACGTGCAATCGACAGATTTATGAAATAAGAATACAGGTTATACAGTCTGGACAGACAAGGCGTGTATGACCGGAAATCAAAGGAGTATATAGAAATGGCAGAATGCAGTAATAGCGGTTCCTGCGGCAAATCAAGCTGCGAGGGATGCGCAAGCAAAGAAAAGAGTAATCCGCAGAATTTTATGGCAGAACAGAATGTTTTTTCAGATGTAAAACATGTGATCGGCGTTGTCAGCGGTAAGGGCGGCGTAGGAAAATCCTTTGTTACAGGTTCCCTTGCAAATGCAATGGCAGCCAAAGGATACAAAGTTGGTATTCTGGATGCTGACATCACCGGACCTTCCATTCCAAAGATGTACGGCCTCACAGGCGCTGCCCAGGCAGATGACAACGGCATCTATCCGATGGAGACAGCAAACGGAATCAAGGTTATGTCCATCAACCTTCTTCTTCCAACGGAAGATACTCCGGTTATCTGGAGAGGACCGGTTCTTGCAAACATGGTAAAACAGTTCTGGACAGATGTTGTCTGGGACAAGATTGACTATCTCTTTGTAGATATGCCTCCGGGAACAGGTGATGTGCCGCTTACTGTATTCCAGTCCCTTCCGGTTGACGGAATCGTGATCGTAAGCTCCCCGCAGGATTTGGTGAAGATGATTGTAAAGAAAGCTTATAATATGGCTGAAATGATGAAGATCCCGGTACTTGGAATCGTAGAAAACTACAGTTATGTGAAATGTCCAGACTGCGGCAAGGAACTCAAGATCTTTGGTGAAAGCCATATTGAGGAAATTGCAGCAGAACTGAATGTACCGGTCGTAGGCAAGATGCCGATCGATATGGAGTATGCATCCAAAGCAGACAGCGGAGCATTTGATCAGATCGATAACGAATATATCACAAAAGCAGTAGAAGTAATGCCAGAATAAAATCGCAGACAAGAAAATCCCGACAGTTATGGAATTATAAATTTCCTGATTGTCGGGACTTTTTTACGTTATGAGAACATATCAAGAAATCGTTCAGCAGCCTGGGAAAGTGGAAGACTGTCATGCTGAACGAGGACAAGCTGTCTGGGGGGGAGTGGATCTGCAAGAGGAATTGGTTTCAGTGAATCGTCGGGGTTTAGCATATAATCCGGAATACAGGCAATGCCAAGACCAATGCGGGCAAGATCCATCAACAGATCATTGCTGTTCAGTTCGACTTCCGGCAGCAGATTCAGCCCATGTGTTGCAAACATCTGATGCAGGTATTCACTGGTGGTACTTTTGGAAGAAAGCATCAGAATAGGTTGTTTTAATAGTGTTTTGAGTTCACATGGTATCTCTTCGGGAGAAAAACAGTCGGGATTTCCGACAAAAATATCCCGAAAATCACGAAGGACTTTTACATTCATATGATTGCCAAGACGGGAATTCGGAGAGTTGCAGACGATCAGGTCAACCTGTCCTTTTTCCAGCAGTTCTGCACAGCCGATCGAAGTACTGTTGGTGACTTTGATCCGGACATCCGGGAATTCCTGATGGAATTTTTGGAGGTAATGAATTAGATAATAGCGGCAGATCGTATCACTGGCACCGATGCGGAGCTGGCCTTTGAGCATATTGTCGCCGGAAAGAAGGGATTCTCCCTCATCCAGCATCTGTATTGCGGGTTTTACATGTTGCAACAGAAGTTCTCCTTCCGGGGTAAGGAGAACTTTTTTTGTGCTGCGGATAAAAAGTGTGTGATTCAGCTTTTTTTCCAGTGTTTTGATGGACTGGCTGACTGCAGACTGTGAGATAAAAAGTTCACGGGATGCTTCAGAGAAACTGAGAGTAGTAGCAACATAATAAAAAACTTTATATAATTCAAGATTGATATCCATAGGATCCGACTTCCTTTTCAAAGAGAGTTGCAAGCATAAATTAGTATAACTTATAAAAGATATAAGATATATTAATTTTACTAATGATGATTCTTATGATACTATAAACTCAGTAATTCGACAAGTACATAATAACATAATGCACAAAGGAAAGGAGTTTCTAATGAGCAACGTAAGACGCGTTTATGTAGAAAAGAAACCAGCCTATGCCGTACAGGCAAAAGAATTAAAGCATGAGATCAGCAGCTATCTTGGAATCAAATCTGCAACGAATGTAAGAGTGCTGATCCGTTATGATGTAGAAAATATTTCAGATGAAGTTTTTGAAAAAGCATGCAGAACCGTATTTGCAGAGCCGCCGGTAGATGATCTGTATCTTGAGAAATTTGAAGCTGCAGAAGGTGCAAAGATTTTTTCTGTAGAATATCTTCCGGGACAGTTTGACCAGAGAGCAGATTCCGCTGTACAGTGTGTACAGTTTCTCGATGGAGATTCACAGCCGATCATCCGTTCTGCAACAACTTATGTAATAGAAGGAAATGTAACAGACGAAGAATTTGATGCGATCAAACATCACTGCATCAACCCGGTAGACTCCCGTGAGACAGGACTTGAAAAACCGGAAACACTGGTTACCGTATTCCCGGAACCGGAAGATGTCAAGATTTTTGACGGATTTAAAGAAATGTCCGAGGCAGATCTCAAAGCCCTCTATGACTCCCTGAATCTTGCAATGACATTTAAAGATTTCCAGCATATCCAGAATTACTTCAAAAACGAAGAAAAACGTGATCCTTCCATGACAGAGATCCGAGTACTCGATACCTACTGGTCTGATCACTGCCGTCATACCACATTCTCCACAGAACTTACAGACGTGAAGTTCGATGAAGGTGACTACAAAGAACCAATCGTAAAAACATACGAAAAATACCTTGCTGACAGAGAAGTTCTCTACAAAGGCCGTGATGACAAATTTGTCTGCCTGATGGATCTTGCTCTGATGGCAATGAAAAAACTCAAATCCGAAGGAAAACTGGCTGATCAGGAAGAATCCGATGAGATCAATGCCTGCAGTATTGTTGTACCGGTAGATGTAGATGGCAAAGAGGAAGAGTGGCTTATCAACTTCAAGAATGAGACACACAACCATCCGACAGAGATCGAGCCATTTGGTGGTGCTGCTACCTGCCTGGGCGGTGCAATCCGCGACCCGCTTTCCGGACGTACTTATGTATATCAGGCAATGCGTGTGACAGGTGCTGCTGATCCGACTGTATCTGTAAAAGAAACGCTCAAAGGTAAACTTCCGCAGAAGAAACTGGTCAGAAGTGCTGCTCATGGATACAGCTCATATGGTAACCAGATCGGTCTGGCTACCGGCTATGTCAAAGAAATCTATCATCCGGACTACGTTGCAAAACGTATGGAGATTGGTGCCGTTATGGGTGCAGCTCCGAGACGTGCCGTTATCCGTGAAAACTCCGATCCGGGAGATATCATCATCCTTCTGGGAGGACGTACCGGCCGTGACGGTATCGGCGGTGCTACAGGTTCCTCCAAAGTACACACAGAAGCATCCATCGAAGTCTGCGGTGCAGAAGTACAGAAAGGTAATGCACCTACAGAGCGTAAGATCCAGCGTATGTTCAGACGTGAAGAAGTCAGCTACATCATCAAAAAATGTAACGACTTTGGTGCAGGCGGTGTATCCGTTGCCATCGGTGAGCTTGCAGATGGACTTCGCGTAGACCTTGACAAAGTTCCGAAAAAATATGCCGGCCTTGACGGAACAGAGATCGCAATCTCTGAATCCCAGGAGCGTATGGCAGTTGTTGTAGATCCAAAAGATGTTGACAAATTCCTTGGCTTTGCAAACGAAGAAAACCTTGAAGCAATCCCGGTTGCAGTCGTTACCGAAGAGCCACGCCTTGTTCTTACATGGAGAGGCAAAGAGATCGTTAACATTTCCCGTGCATTCCTTGATACCAACGGTGCACATCAGGAAACAACTGTAGAGGTTGAGATCCCGAACAAAGACGGAAACCTTTTCGAAGAAAGACCAGACGTTGTCGATGTTAAGGCAAAATGGCTGGAGACACTTGCTGACCTCAACGTATGCTCCCAGAAAGGTCTCGTTGAAATGTTCGACGGTTCTATCGGTGCAGGCAGCGTATTTATGCCATACGGTGGTCAGTATCAGCTTACAGAAACACAGAGCATGGTTGCAAAAGTTCCGGTACAGAACGGAAAAACTGATACAGTTACCATGATGAGTTACGGCTTTGATCCATATCTCTCTTCCTGGAGTCCATATCACGGAGCTGCTTACGCAGTAACAGAATCTGTAGCAAGAATCGTAGCTACAGGTGGTGATTACAAGAAGATCCGCTTCACATTCCAGGAATACTTCCGTCGTATGACCGAAGATCCAAAGAGATGGAGCCAGCCATTCTCCGCACTCCTTGGTGCCTATGCAGCACAGATGGGATTCGGACTTCCGTCCATCGGTGGTAAAGACAGTATGTCCGGTACCTTTAACGAGATCGACGTACCTCCGACACTTGTTTCCTTTGCAGTAGACGTAGCCAAGATCCAGGATGTGATCACACCTGAGCTCAAAAAAGCTGGAAACAAACTTGTATGGCTCCGTGCACCGCGTGATCAGTATGATCTTCCGGATTATGCAGGAATCATGGATCAGTACGAAAAACTCCACAACGATATCCAGGCTGGAAAAGTTGTTTCCGCTTATGCACTGGATCGTCATGGTATTGCAGCAGCTGTTTCCAAGATGGCCTTCGGTAATGCACTCGGTGTGAAGATCGAACACAACCTGGATCCAAGAGACTTCTTCGCACCAGGATTTGGTGATATCATCATGGAAGTTCCGGCAGACAAAGTCGGACAGCTTTCCATCACATACACACTGATCGGTGAAGTTACAGATGACGGTAAATTCTCTTACGGAAATACTGTTATTACTGAAAAAGAAGCTGAAGAAGCATGGAAGGGAACTCTGGAAAGAGTATTCAAGACAACTTCCGGCGAAGACAACGAAAAACAGGCAAAAGATGACCTGTACCATGCAGAAAACATTTATGTATGCAAACACAAAGTTGCAAAACCGCGTGTATTTATCCCGGTATTCCCTGGAACAAACTGCGAATACGACAGCACACGTGCTTTTGAACGCGCTGGTGCAGAGGTTGACGTTAAAGTATTCAAGAACCTGACAGCAGAAGATATCCATGATTCCGTGGAACTTTTCACAAAAGCAATCGACCAGGCTCAGATTATTATGTTCCCAGGTGGATTCTCCGCTGGTGATGAACCAGATGGCTCTGCGAAATTCTTTGCAACTGCATTCCAGAACGCAAAGATCAAAGAAGCAGTTATGAAGCTTGTCAACGAGAGAGACGGTCTTGCACTTGGTATCTGTAATGGATTCCAGGCTCTGATCAAACTCGGTCTGGTACCATACGGTGAGATCTGCGGACAGAAAGCAGATTCCCCGACACTGACCTTCAACACCATCGGACGTCATATCTCTAAGATGGTTTACACCAAGGTTGTAAGCAACAAGTCTCCATGGCTCCAGAAAGCACAGCTTGGCGGAGTATACTGTAACCCTGCATCCCACGGTGAAGGACGTTTTGTTGCCAACGATGAATGGCTTGCAAAACTCTTCGCAAACGGACAGGTTGCAACTCAGTATGTAACTCCAGCCGGTGAACTCAGTGCAGACGAAGAATGGAACGTAAATGGTTCCTACATGAACATCGAAGGTATCACAAGTCCGGACGGACGTATCCTTGGTAAGATGGCTCACAGCGAACGCCGTGGCGACGGAGTGGCTGTAAACATCTACGGCGAGCAGGATATCAAGATCTTCGAATCTGGTGTAGAGTACTTTAAATAAACAGGTTTAAACGGATACACCAAATTGGTCTGACCAAAATGAAAAATAGGCATTGACAAACTAAAACCATGTGGATATAATGGGTAACAGAATAAAGAAACACGTTGAAGAGAAGAGTAAACTGTGGAAGGCTCCAGAGAGAAATACATTTGCTGAGAGTATTTCAGCGGGAAACAGTCGAAGACCATCTCCGAGTGGCCCTAATCCGGTCCGGTGATTCCGTTACCATCTTATAAGAGTGGCTGAGCTGCCATATGGCAGATGCAGCAAGCAGGGTGGAACCGCGAGTAGATTATTCGTCCCTTACAATACGAGATGTATTGTAAGGGACTTTTGTGTATAGAAAAGAAAAACTTACTCGTCCCTGTGGAAAACTTTAAAATTTTATTCAAAAAAGGAGTTCAAAATTATGATCATCACATTGAAAGACGGATCCAAAAAAGAGTATTCCGAAGCAAAATCAGTTATCGACATCGCTTATGATATCAGCGAAGGACTGGCACGTGCAGCATGTGCAGGTGAAGTAAACGGAGAAGTTGTAGATCTTCGTACTGTTCTTGACAGCGACTGCGAACTGAACATTCTCACAGCAAAAGACGAAAAAGGACTTGCTGTTCTTCGTCACACAGCTTCCCACGTACTTGCACAGGCAGTACAGACCTTATATCCAGAGGCAAAGGTTGCTATCGGACCTTCTATTGACACAGGATTTTATTATGATTTCGATCACGCACCATTCTCCCGTGAGGATCTGGATGCAATCGAAAAAGAAATGAAGAAGATCATCAAAAAAGGTGCAAAGATCGAGCGCTTTACAAAATCCAGAGAAGAGGCAATCGCATACTTCAAAGAGAAAAACGAGCCTTATAAAGTTGAACTGGTTGAAGATCTTCCGGAAGGAGAAGAAATTTCCTTCTATTCACAGGGAGACTGGACAGATCTCTGTGCAGGACCACACCTGATGAGTGTGAAACCTGTCAAAGCATTCAAACTTCTTTCTTCTTCCAGTGCTTATTGGAGAGGAAGCGAAAAGAACGCTATGCTGACACGTATCTACGGAACAGCATATGCTACAAAAGACGAACTGAAAGAACATCTGGAACAGATGGAAGAAGCAAAGAAACGTGACCATAACAAACTTGGACGTGAGATGAAAATCTTTACAACAGTTGATGTGATCGGACAGGGACTTCCGCTGATCATGCCAAACGGTGTCATCATGATGCAGGAACTGCAGAGATGGATCGAAGATGAGGAGACAAAACGTGGCTACGTAAGAACAAAAACTCCTCTGATGGCAAAGAGCGACCTCTACAAGATCTCCGGACACTGGGATCATTACAAAGACGGTATGTTCGTACTTGGTGACGAAGAGAAAGACAAAGAAGTATATGCTCTCCGTCCGATGACATGCCCATTCCAGTACTATGTATATAAAGCAGAACAGCACAGCTACCGTGACCTGCCGCTTCGTTACGGCGAAACATCCACACTGTTCCGTAATGAGGATTCCGGTGAGATGCATGGTCTGACACGTGTTCGTCAGTTTACAATTTCCGAAGGACATCTGATCGTAAGACCAGACCAGATGGTCAAAGAATTCAAAGACTGTATCGCACTTGCACAGTATTGTCTGCAGGTTCTTGGCGTTGAGGAAGATGTAACCTATCATCTGTCCAAATGGGATCCGAATAATAGAGAAAAATATATCGGTGAGCCGGAAGTATGGAATGAGACAGAAGAAGATATCCGTCAGATGCTCGAAGAACTGAACATCCCATTCACAGAGGATGTCGGAGAAGCAGCATTCTACGGACCGAAGGTCGACATCAATGCTAAGAACGTATATGGCAAAGAAGATACAATGATCACAATCCAGTGGGATGCACTTCTTGCTGAACAGTTCGATATGTACTATATCGACGAAAACGGCGACAAGAAACGTCCATGCATCATCCATCGTACATCCATGGGATGCTATGAAAGAACACTTGCATGGCTGATCGAAAAATACGCAGGAATGTTCCCGACATGGCTGTGTCCGGAGCAGGTTCGTGTGATCCCGATCTCCGAAAAATTCAATGCTTATGCTGACAAAGTAGAAGCACAGATGAAAGAAGCAGGCATCCGCTGCTCCGTTGACAGACGTTCCGAAAAGATGGGCTACAAGATCCGTGAAGCACGTCTGGAAAGAGTACCGTACATGCTTGTAGTTGGTGCAAAAGAAGAGGAAGAGGGCAAGGTTTCCGTAAGAAGCCGTTACCTTGGTGATGAAGGAATGAAAGACCTCGGAGAATTCATTGCAGCAATCAAAGAAGAAATCAAAAATAAAACAATCCGCAAGATCGAAGTAGAGGAAGAGAAAAAATAATCGGTCTGTGTAAGATCCTATCAGAGGGAGGCGAAATGCCTTCCTCTTTTTGTGTCGATAAGTTCCTGGGATACGACACGCTGTTTTGACAAAATCTGCGCCCTCTGTCACCTATAATGAGTTCACTTACCAAAGTGAAGGATCTATAGGCGGCAGGGGGCTTTTTGTATGCATCAGGAAGTGTACATAGATATTGTGTTTGCTGCGAATCTTCTGATGGATTATATTCTTCTGAGACTTACAGGAATTGTTCTGAGGAGAAAGAACAGCAGACGAAGATGTCTGGCGGCGGCAGCGGTCGGAGCTCTTTTTGCGTGTCTGAATCTTTATGTACGACCAGGAAAAACAGGGGTACTGACCATAGTTCTTCGAGTAGTTTGTGCTGTGTTCATGATATGGATCGCATATGAGATCCAGGATGTGAAGCACATGACCGGAGCCGCACTGTTTTTCTTTGGAATGACATTTCTGACCGGTGGTTTCTGGATGGCGGTATCAGAAAACAGAAGAGTGACGGCTGTGTTTTTTTTATCGTGTGCGGCTGTGACTTATGGAGGGTTAAGTCTGATGATCTGCCTGATGGAACAAATAAAAGAATCCAGAGAACATATCTATCCGGTTGCCCTGAAATATCACGGACAGCTGCAGGAGACGTATGGTCTGTATGATACAGGAAACCGTCTGTGTGATACAGTGACTGGAGCACCGGTTTCGGTGGCAGATCCGGAAATACTTCGAAGTCTTCTGAGTGAGGAGCTGACAGACAGGCTGCTGCATCTTAAAGAAAGACCGGAGGAGATTGAAAGTACAGAGATCGCTGACCTGAAACCGCACTATCTGTTCTTCCAGACCGTAGGACGGGAAGTGCAGCTGATTCTGGCAGTGACATTAGAGGATCTTTGTATTCAGATTCCGGGAGAGCGGATCCATGTATCCGGACCGGTGTTTGCATTGTCTTCAGAACCTTTTGCTTTGGGAAAGGAATACAAAGTGATATTGAATTCCAGATTATTGCATTAGGAGGGGCAGGATATGAGCAGATCGGCAGCAGGAGTGGATTATCGTCCGTTTCAGGTTTTTCAGAAATTAGTTCTTTCAAGATCGAGAGAACTTTATTATATCGGAGGAAGTGATGTGCTTCCGGCACCACTGGAGCCAAAAAGAGAAGCATATGTGATCAGCAGACTCAAAACAGACCAGGAGCAGGAAGCCAGATCCCTGCTGATTGAGCATAATCTCAGACTCGTCGTTTATATTGCAAGAAAATTCGATAACACAGGAGTTGGAGTGGAAGACCTGATCTCGATCGGGACGATCGGTCTGATCAAGGCTATCAATACATTCAACCCGGTAAAGAATATCAAACTGGCGACATATGCATCACGTTGTATTGAAAATGAGATTCTGATGTATCTGCGGCGAAACAGTAAGACGAGAATGGAAGTATCTATTGATGAACCATTGAATGTGGATTGGGATGGCAATGAACTGCTTCTTTCGGATATTCTTGGAACCGATGATGATGTGATCTCCAGGAAACTGGAGGATGAAGTGGAAATCACACTTCTGGGAAAAGCAATCAACAAACTGTCACCAAGAGAACAGACGATCATACGGCTGCGTTTTGGACTGAACAATGCCGACGGAAAAGAGAAGACGCAGAAAGAAGTCGCAGATCTTCTTGGAATCTCTCAGTCCTATATTTCCAGACTGGAGAAACGGATTATGAAACGTCTGAAAAAAGAAATCGTAAAGTATGAGTAAGGTAGTAAGAAGCCATACCGCTGCATATACATAGAAGGAATATGCAGCGAGGTGTGCATGCATGAAAAAATTCAGAAAATACAGAATGGAAATGGTCATGGCCTGTCTGCTGCTGGTAAGTTTTTACCTGCTGTCCAGACAGGCTGCTGTTGTTTCAGTACAGATGAATTTTCCGAAACTGATTCTTATAGATCCCGGACATGGGGAGGATGATCCTGGGATGATCGGTGTAGATGGACTGGAAGAGAAAGGAATCAATCTGGCGATATCACTTCTGCTGAAAAGTGAGCTTGAAACAAGGGGCTATTCTGTGGCAATGACAAGAGAAACAGATAAAGGACTTTATGATGCATCAGCAAATAATAAAAAAGCACAGGATATGCAGCGTCGCATAGCAATAATCGGCGAAAAGTCACCGGTGCTGTCGGTAAGTATTCACCAGAACAGCTATCAGCAGGATGCATCTGTGCATGGACCGCAGGTTTTTTATTATGAAAGTTCTGTAGAAGGAAAGAAGCTTGCAGAGGCAGTACAAAGCAGCCTGAATGAAAAGCTGGAAATAGACCGACCAAGAGAAATCAAGGGAAATACCAGTTATTATCTGCTCAAAAGAAGTCCCGGAACGCTTGTGATCGTAGAATGTGGTTTCCTGACCAATCCCGAAGAGGCCAGAAAATTGCAGACAGAATTGTATCAGCAAAGAGTAGCGGCTGCAGTGGCAGATGGAATTGATACATATCTGCATGTGGATAACCGGAAAAGTTACAGCTAAAAAGTGTAAATATTGTGAAAATCAGGAAGTTTGTTTGCTATATGAAAGTTCCTTTGTTATACTAAATCCGTATGAGCAGAGAAAAACGATTTTACAGGCTCTGGCAGGTATAAAGTGTAATATATTCTGTACGAGATTTAATGACGAGGTGGATAATGTTTGGTATCATATATATAGTACTGAGCCTGCTGGCTGGTAAAGAACTGGCAGAAATTCTTCTGTTTACAGGAAAAAACGCTCAGGAAGCAGGCAGCAGGAACGGACAGCACAAAGCTTTCTGCAATCAGATATGGGTTCTGGCGGCAGCCACTTTTGGAATGGGAACACTGGTATTTGGATGGACAACGTACATGATCTCCTGGGCGGCCAGCGAAGCAGGTGCTAAGAAACCACTGATCTATGGAAATACAGCTGTTCTGATCATAACGGCAGTTGTTCTGGTTTTGCTTTATTGGAAACGATATCGAAAAACAGGAACTGTATGGACCGTGGCAGACAGGAAGCTGATCAGTGACAGCAGGGCATTTCGAAAAGAGTGTATTTTATTTGGATTCCTGTTGGTATTTCTGACGTGGATCATGTTTTATGTTTTTTATATAAGAAATGGCGAACTGTACAGTGGGTTTTCCGTATACGGGGATTATGCACCACATACAGCGATGATGCGCTCTTTCTCAAAGGGCAATAACTTCCCGACAGAGTACCCGCATTTCGGAGGACAGGATGTCAAATATCATTTTATGTTTCAGTTTCTTGTCGGAAATCTGGAATTTCTCGGGATCAGACTGGATTTTGCATATAATATAGAAAGTGTTCTGGCGCTGCTGGGATTTCTGATGCTGCTTTACAGCATTGCAAAACGACTGACAGCAAGCCTGGCAGCCGGAATTCTGACATTGGTACTTTTTTTCTTCCGCAGTTCACTTTCATTTTTTCATTTTGTGACAGAACATCTACAGGCAAAAGACCTGTGGGCAACGCTGAGGGACAATACAACATTTATCGGATATACAACCAATGAAAACTGGGGATTATGGAATTTTAATGTATATCTGAATCAGAGGCATCTGGCATTTGGACTTCTGATCGTTTCTCTTGTCATCTGGTTATTTATGGACTGGCTGGATATCGGCTGTGCCGAGGAAGAAAAAGGCATTGTCTGGCTTCGTAACCGATTTTTTACAAAAAAGGCGTGGAAATGTATCTGCCCGGAAAATGCACTGATGGCAGGGATGTTCCTGGGATTGACATCGTTCTGGAATGGAGCAGCGGTGATCGGTGGCCTGCTGATCCTGCTGGGCTTTGCTGTTTTTTCAGACGGGAAGCTGGATTATCTGATCCTTGCAGCCACATCCGTGATCTTTTCGGTGCTTCAGACCAGGATCTTTATCTGGGGGGAAGCAGTAAGCCCTTCTCTTTACTGGGGATTTCTTTCCGATGATAAAACCCTGTGGGGAGTACTGTGGTACCTGATCCAGATGAGTGGGATTTTCTTTGTCGGCACAGTTGTGCTGGTGTTCTTGTTGAAAAAACGACAGCAGAGAGCGGCTCTTATAAGTTTCCTGTTTCCGGCTGCATTTGCATTTTTTGTATCGCTCACTCCAGATATTGCAGTGAATCATAAATATATTATGATCTCCTATGCATTTACCGCAATTTTCTGGGCATGGGCACTTATGCAACTGTTTCAGAAAAAGATACTTCACAGAATCGTAGCGGTACTACTTGCTGTCTGTCTGACCATTACCGGTATTTATGATTTTGTTGTGATCATACGAAATAATGGCCCAGGGCACAGAATCAGCGTGAACATGAACAGTGATCTGACAGACTGGCTGGAAGAACATCTGACGCATGAAGATCTGATCCTGACTCCGGAATACAGCATCAATGAGGTAACGATGTCGGGAGTCATGATGTATATGGGATGGCCATATTATGCGTGGTCGGCGGGATATGATACTTATTATCGCGCAGCACAGGCAAAGACTATTTACAGTACAATAAACAAAGAAGAACTGAAGAAACTTGTAAAGCAGGAAAAAATCACCTACATTCTGTATGAAGAAGGAATGGAATACGAACAGCAGTACTGCAGAGAAGAAACAATTGCCAGTGTATACAAGCTGGTATATGAAACAGAGGACGGGAGAATAAGAATTTATGAAACCTGATAAAATAAAAAAATTAATCATGATGATCATACCAGCAGCAGTATTAGTTGCATTGTCGGCATATCTGCTGCAGGGCGATGTATGGACTTTCTGGACCTGGTACCTTCTGGCACTGGTGCTGGGAGTGGCAGCCATGCCATTGACAGGAAGACTGTTTCGACGTTTTGATGATAAGGGATGGATTTTTTCAAAAGTAACCGCAATCGCGATTACCGGTTTTCTGACATGGTTTCTGGTAACTGTGAAGATATTGAAATTTACAGCAGTTACCTGCGTGGCGGTGACTGTTATCTGCACTGTTCTTTCTATATTATTATACCGAAAAGAGCAGAAAGACGGATTCGAGTGTATTCCTTTTGCACATCTTAATCTGGTATATGCGGAAGAGCTTCTTTTCTTTGCATTCTTTCTTATGTGGACATATTTTGCAGGATTCCATCCGGCAGCTTATGGAACAGAGAAATTTATGGATTATGGTTTCATGGAAGCAATGATGCGAAGCAAAACACTTCCGGCAACAGATCTCTGGTATTCTGAGGGCAAGATCAATTACTATTATGGCGGACAGTATTTTGCAGTATTTCTGACAAAGCTGTCAGGCACGAAAGTAGAACTGACCTACAACCTGATGCGTACTTTTGTGGCAGGGCTTGCCTTTATTATGCCATTCTCACTCGTGCATCAGATGGTGAAAGACCGACTGGGCAGAAACATCAGCGGATGGAAGAAAAAGTTGCCGTCTGTAACAGGATTTCTGGCCGGAATCGCAGTTTCCGTGGCCGGAAATATGCACTATGTTGTTTATGCATACGTGATTCCATGGATTCAGAAATTGAAAGGAGAGGAAGTCAGCAGTTACTGGTTCCCAGATGCGACCAGATATATCGGATTCAACCCGGATGTAGCTGACAAAACGATTCATGAATTTCCATGTTATTCCTTCGTACTTGGAGATCTGCATGCACATGTTGTGGATATCATGTTTGTTCTTTTGATCCTTGCATTGCTTTATGCCTGGATGAAAAAGGTAAGAACAACAAAGATCACACTCGAGAATACAGAGAAAAAAGAATTCTGGCGCAGACAGCTTCTGATGCCACAGCTCCTGGCAGCTGCAGCCCTTCTGGGAATGTTCCACTGGACAAACTATTGGGATTTTGTCATTTATTATACAGTGACCTGTGGAGTGATCCTGATCATGAATATTATCGGACAGGAAGGAAAGGTAAAATGGATCCTTGCCGTGACAGCAGCACAGGCAGCGGAGATCCTGATACTGGCAACACTGATCATCCTTCCGTTTACGATGCAGTTTGACAGCAGTAATATGGTACAGGGAATCGCACTTGCCCAGCATCATTCCCTTCCGCATCAGCTTCTGGTGCTCTGGGGCCTGCCGACGATACTGACTGTATTGTTTATCATTTCTCTGCTTGTTGAGAAATTAAAAGTGGCAGAAAACAGATCTCTGTATCGGCTTTTGAAATCAGTTACACTTCCGGATCTTTTTGCTGTGGTCATGGGACTCTGTGCGATCGGTCTGGTGCTGATTCCGGAACTTGTTTATGTACGTGATATTTATGAAAGCGGAAATGCCCGTGCCAATACGATGTTTAAGCTGACCTATCAGGCATACATTATGTTTGGGATGACTATGATCTACGCAATCTTCCGTCTGCTGATCATAGGAAAGAATAAGATACTCAAAGTCCTGGCAGTGATCGGACTGATTCTCTTTGTATGGACCTGTGGTTATTTCGGAAACAGTGTACATGCCTGGTTCGGTGAAGTATGGAAACCGTCTGAATATAAAGGACTGAATGCAACTGCCTTTCTTGAGACTGATTTCTCGGAAGATGTCGGCGGAATCAAGTGGCTCAAAGAAAATGTCAAAGATGTAGAAGTGGTGCTTGAAGCAAACGGTGACAGTTATTCCGAATACGAACGGGTATCCGCCATGACCGGTCTCCCGACGATCATGGGATGGTACGTGCATGAGTGGCTATGGAGAGGAGATCTTGCTGACATCAATGCCAAGATCGCAGATGTCGAGAACATTTATACTTCGACGGATGAAGCACATGTGAAGTCCCTGTTGGAAGAGTATGATATATCGTATATTTTTGTGGGATCGTGTGAGCGAAAGAAGTACGGTGCCCAGTTGAATAACGATATGCTGAAGAGTATGGGAGAAGTCGTTTATCAGGATGATGAGTGGCAGACCTATATCGTAAAAGTGAAATAAATGAGATGAAAAAAATATCGCAGAGTAGCATACTCTGCGAAAAAAGAACCCTGTGACTTGCATTTCTGCAAAGCCACAGGGCTCTTGACGATTTATTTGACGGTTATTAAATTTATTTCAATGCTTCAATTTCTGCTCTATCCAGACCATCGATACATTTCAGGATGCTGTCCACGGGAATACCATCCATGAGGAATTTCCTTGCGATAGATATTTTCTCGTCCAACAATTCCTGCTTCCTTTCTGCAGCTGCCTTCTGTAGAGCTCTCTCTTTATCTGCGCTTGCTCTCTGGAGAGCTTTCTTCTTATCTGCTTTTTCTTTTTTTATGGCTTCTTGTACGGCTTTCTGTTTTTCTTCTTCAAAGAGTCTTCCAACTTTCGTCATTTCTATCCACCTCTTTATTCTTTCTGAATCTTCTCTGCGAATCACCTTATCTGTAAACACGATCAGTCCTGATAATAAAAATCTTTGTATTTCAGGCGAATCGATCTTTTTCGCCATCTCAAAGCATCTTACTATACAGTCCTGCATTTCCTCTTTTGTTTTATGTACCAGCGGCAGGATGATAAACTGCATCTGTTCTTCATCCGACAGAATCTCTCCTGAGTGGATTTTTCTCTGGAAACGTGTTTCAATTTCCTGTGCATCCAGGTCGGAGAGGAATACTTCTTCTACCGTAAATTGCAGGCATCCCATGTCAACATCTGCCCTGGTGGTTCCCCTTCGGATGCTTCCAGTATAAATGACGATCATTCTTACTGGCTGGTTTTGTTTTTCACTTAATCCATACCTTTTTGTAGTCTGGGCAACGTAATTGAGATACTTGATCTTATCCGCGTAACTGTAGGTGCTCTCATAATCGACGATCACAATCGTGCCATCTTTCAGCCGGAAGAGATTGTCCAGACGCATCTCATTTGCTTCCACTGCTGGAAGATTCGTAGGCAGGATTTCAACAATCTCCGGAATATCCATTCCGTATGCCCGAAAGGATTTGTTCCTCATACTTTCACCAAAGACTTTGGATATGATGTCTTTATTCTGGTATGCAACAGGATTTTTCACCTGACCGCTTGTCTTTATCTTTCGTTTTATCTGGCGTTCATTCTTTCTGTTAAGCTGATTTATAGTAAAACCTCCCTTCTTTGATTCCGTAGATATGTTGATACTCTGTTCGTACTTTTCAAAAGAATATTACGCCAGTTTGTTCTATATATTGATTATACAATCACTGCAACTGGACAGCAACATTCTTTTCTGATTTTATAACTTTTTCTGGGATTATCTGGCAGAAGCGCCGGATCAGATGTCTGGACATCACTTACTGATATCCGATATCAGAATTATAACAGTTCTTTCATACAAATTACAACCGTAATCGTTCGACAATTTATCCCATATTAATCGAAGCCCTGGGCTTGCATTTCTGCAAAAACACAGGACTTCTGACAATTTATCTAAAGGAAATTAATTCATTCATTTTATTCATATTTTGTTTTTTTAGATCAAAGGATGGATGTACATATCGATTCAAGGTGATATTGATGCTGGAATGACCGAGAATTTCGCTGAGTGTTTTGATATCGAATCCGAGTTCCACACATCTGGTAGCAAAAGTATGGCGCAATGCATGGAAATTTGTTTCTGGGATTTTACATCTCTGAAGAAGCTTTTTGAAATGATACTGATACGTACGGGGCTCTATATATTTCTCTGTGGAACCGGTCAGAAGATATCCTTTTTGAGGAAGCTCACTGCTTTTTATGATCTGCAATAATTGATTTGGAATTGGAATGGTTCGGATAGAAGATGGTGTCTTTGGCGTTGCTATGATAAGCATTGTTTTCTTTCCATTATGTTCTTTTTGAACTCTCTGTATCGTTTTGTCTATATAAATAGAACCTTCCGTCAGAGAAATATCTTCCCATGTGAGTGCACAGATTTCTCCCAGACGGATTCCGGTATACATACATATGAGAATTCCAAGATTCCGGTATGTAAGATGCAGGCATAGATAAGAGGATAAGATTTTTTGATTCCGTTCACTTAAGATTACCAGTTTCTTCACCAGAGGCCGGCATTCAAAACGAAGAGGCGGCAAATATTGCAGATATTTTTTTGTATTTGCATAGACCAGAATGGATTTCATTACCGAAAGAATATCCAGTGTTGTTTTGGGCGCTAAGAGAGTTCCTTTTGGTGTTACTTTCAGAAGCAGTTTTTTATAAAATTCTTCGAGGCGTTGCACGGAAATGCTTTGCATTGTCTGCTCATGGAAAAATGGAAGCAGGTGCAGATTTATGATATTGGTATATTTGGCTACGGAAGATTCTTTTAGCAGCGGTGTCTTGTAGGTGATCCATTCCTTCACCACTTCTGAAAATGTGCGTACGATAATATCAGCAGTGCCAGACTCCGCAGGAATAGTTATTTCCTGTTTGATTTTGTTAAGCTTGATTTTTACCTCTGTGTAGCTTCTGGCATAGACATAACCATATTTGATCTTGCCATTTGCGTCTCTGTATTTGCGGAAACGTCCCTCCCAGCGACCATCTTTTCTTTTGTAAATGTTTTCTCCTTTTCTTGGCATAATTTGTGCTCCTTTCACTAGACCATAATTTTGACGGCTAATGATATTGTAATTGCTCATTTTGATTATGAATAACACTTCTTATGCCCTGTAATATCGAAAAAACGAAAAGAATTTCGTACTATATAGATATTTTATTCCATATTTTTGCATCTTTACATAATATTTTTTATGTGCTAGAATGTATGCGATTAAAAAAACGTCGCAGAGTATGCTACTCTGTGAAAAAATTGAGGTGTTCCCGTGGAGAAACCACAGTATTACTCCATCACAGTTAAAAAGATGAACATCCTGACCAGACATTCCGACTGGTTAGTAAAAACACAGGAACTGTATAACCAGATACTGGAATTTTATTACAACCTATATCTTGACACTTTTCAGGATGGAAGACCAGGTTCCATGGAAGCACTCCGCACACTGGAAAAGCTGACAATCCCAGGCAGAGACCGACAGCCCGTGCAGTACCCACTGCCATGGCAAAAGGTTCCCCTGTATTTCAGGCGAGCTGCGATCAACAGCGCAATTGCCGTAGCCAGCAGTTACCTTTCCAGAGAAAAACAGAAGATCCGTTCCACTTCTTTCACAGAATCCGTTACCTGTTATAAAGGCATGTATCGTGATTTTGAAGGAAATGCGATCACACTGAAAATCTGGACTGGAGAAAAATGGCTCTGGAATCGCATCAAGCTCCGTGGCAATACCATACCGGAAGAAGGGCAGATGATGTCACCTTCTATCGTCCTGAAAAAAACAGGCCCTGAGCTGCACATCCCGTGGAAAACTTTTGTAAAAGACGGCAGAACTGCCAAAGAACGAATGGCAGCAGGTGAAAAAATCTGTGCCGTAACGTTTACCAATCAGGATGCACTTGCAGTATGCTGTGTGCTGAATTCTGACGGCACAAAAGAAAATGCCTTTTTTGTAAGAGGAGGAGCTGAGTATGCCCACCGATGCAGGCAGGTTACTGACAAGATCAAAAAATCCGAAACATCAGGAAGCAGTGGAAGCAGCGCAATCCCCAATTCACGCTACTGGATGAAATTAAAAAATCTCAACGATTTTTATTCTCATAGCATAAGTAGACAAGTTATAAATTACACAATTAAGCAAGGTGCAAAGATTATCGTTCTTCCAGAATATGAGAAAGAATACAGCAGAATCCTGATGTCAAAAGCAGGAAACTTTTCACCGATACATCTAAGCACCGCCATTCGCGAAAAGATAAAGTACAAAGCCTGGCAGGAAGGCCTCGTTGTACTGGAACTGCAGCAGCACAATATCAGTTCCACATGTGCAGCCTGTGGAGCATCCTTACATAAAAAAGGCCAGAACTTTGTCTGCAAGAATGGGCATCAGGGAAATTACTACCTGAATGCATCCTGGAATCTTGGATTAAAATGCATCAGCGGATTTCAACCAAAAGAGCCGAGAACAAGCGACTAAAACGCTGTTTTCATAGATACAGGAAACTGTAAACAGGATTTTATCTACAGGATAAAGTCTTTGGGTGGAGCACCGCCCACCGGAGTCCACCGTGGAGCCCGGAAAGAATGTGATCATTCGATCACGAACGTGCTCGAAGTTATTGAACAAATAAATTGTGGTTGTAAACATGGATTTAAGTAAATAACAGGGAATGAAGATGAAGAAGAAAAATAAAAGCTAAAAATGAATAGGTGTATTCAGCCTGCTGAACTCGAGGAGTGAAGCGGGCTATTAGTGTGTATGAAAAAGAATAGGAGTAAGAAGTAACATAGTGAGATAAATGAATAATAATTTAAAGAATATTCGATGGATGTTAGTGCTGTATGATGTGGCGGTATTTGCATTGGCTGCAATATTGATGCTGGCATTATATGAAGGAAATGACAAACTCTCATACGTAGGAATTATTCAACAATTTATGTTGGCTCTTGTATGTGTGTTTGTTGCCAGGTTAGTCGGAAATGTATATGGGCAGATTTGGAGATATGGCGGTATCCAATGTTATATAAGACTGCTTTGTACGGATGCTATTGCTTTTCTGGTTTATATGGGATTTGAACTGTTATTACCGATTGAAAAGATTACTTTTCCAAGAATGTTGTGCCTAAGCTGTTTAAATCTACTTGGTGCATTATCACTTCGCATGGTTTATCGCTATGCATATAAATGTGGTAATCAGGAGACTTTGGCTGGGCAGTTTCTTTCTTGGATATTATACACGGTTTCTGGAGTTGCAACAGCAAATAATAAAGAATCACAAAAGATCAAGATTGCTATTATTGGCGCAGGACGTGTTGGAGTCAGTTTTGCAGAGGAATTGCTTAATAATAAAGAAGGTGCCTACATACCAAGATGCTTTATTGATAATGATGTCGATAAGGTAGGGCGTGAAATTCAGGGAATTCCTGTATGGTCTGAGGACAAAGCAACATTTAGAAAACTTAGCGATTTGGAAGTACAAGAGATTGTGTTTGCAATTCCTTCCATGGATGTAGAAAAGAAAAAAACGCTTTATGAATATTACAAAAACGCAGGATATAAATTGAAGGTTTATGACTATCCAATTGTTTATGCAGCAGGTGGTAAGAGACATCTGAGAGAATTTGATACTGAAGATTTACTGTTCAGAAAACCTTTGGTCGTAGCAGATGAACGAACTAATGATTATTACAAGGAAAAGGTGATATTGATTACGGGAGGTGGCGGTTCCATTGGTTCTGAACTTTGCAGACAGCTTGCGAAGATGTCGCCGAAGAAGATTGTAATTTTGGATATATATGAAAATGGAGCATATGATGTACAGCAGGAATTAAAGATTGCATATGGTAATACTTTAAATTTGCAAATTGAGATTTGCTCCATTACTCATAAAAAGGCACTTGAAAAAGTATTTGAGAAACATCATCCACAAATTGTCATAAATGCTGCTGCACATAAACATGTTCCGTTGATGGAACATAACTGTGTAGAAGCAATATACAACAATATATTTGGAACACGAAATCTAGTTGAATTGTGTGAAAAATATGAAGCAGAACGTTTTATGATGGTTTCCACAGATAAAGCAGTAAATCCTACAAATGTAATGGGAGCCACCAAGCGTATGTGCGAGATGATCGTGCAGAGTGCAAGCACACATGGAAAAGTAAAGTACAGTGCAACAAGATTCGGAAATGTACTTGGAAGTGCCGGCTCAGTTATACCGTTGTTTCGAAGACAGATTGCAAACGGTGGACCGGTTACTGTTACCGATAAAAGAATTATCCGTTATTTTATGACAATTCCGGAAGCATCACAGTTAGTACTTCAAAGCGGAGCAATGGCGAAGAATGGAGAATTGTTCGTGCTTGATATGGGAAAACCGATCAAAATTTACGATCTTGCAGAAAGTATGATCCGTTTATCTGGCGTGCAGGGAGTATCAATCATAGAAACAGGACTAAGACCTGGGGAAAAACTCTATGAAGAACTATTAGTTAAGACCGAGGAATTGGATAAAACCGAAAACAGCATGATCTTTATTGAAAGGGATACAGCACTGAGTAAAGAAGAAATAGATAATCGTCTTACTTTGTTACAAGAAGCCTGTGATTCCGGAGATGATGATTTGGCACGTGAGGCATTGAGAAAAGCAGTGCCAACATTCAGAAAGCCAGAAGAAGTAAATAAATTATGTGATGAAACAATATAAAGAATATAAGGAATGAAAAAAATGTTTAGTAGAAAAAATGACTTTGAACCATTTGAAAACAAAGTATGGCTTGCATCACCAACTATGCATGATGGTGCAGAAATGAAATTTGTAAAAGAAGCATATGACACAAACTGGATGTCAACAGTAGGTGCAAATATCAATGAAGTTGAAAAAGTTGCAGCCGAAAAATCTGGAGTTAAATATGCAGTAGCATTGTCTTGCTGTACAGCAGCTCTTCATCTTTGCGTGAAGTTTGCAGGTGAAAAACTTTATGGCAAACCAGAGATTGGACATGGTGCAGTTGAAGGAAAAAGAGTTTTCTGTAGTGATATGACTTTTGATGCAACACTGAATCCGGTTGTTTATGAAGGTGGAATTCCAGTATTTATTGATACGGAAAAAGATTCATGGAATATGGATCCGGTAGCACTTGAAAAAGCATTTGAAATGTATCCAGAAGTTAAACTGGTTGTTTCTGCTGAACTCTATGGCTTTTCTGGAAATATAAAAAAGATTAAAGAAATCTGTGAGAAACATGGAGCACTTCTTATTGAAGATGCAGCAGAAGCTATGGGAGCAACCTGGGATGGAAAACAGTGTGGATCCTATGGGGATTATGCAGCTGTATCTTACAACGGCAACAAGATTATCACAGGAAGTTCTGGAGGATGTCTTCTGACAAATGATCTGGAAGTGGCTAACAAAGCAAGAAAATGGTCGACTCAGGCAAGAGAAGCCGCTGCATGGTACCAGCACGAAGAGGTTGGTTACAACTATAGGATGTCAAATGTTATTGCAGGCGTTATTCGTGGACAGTATGACTATCTGGAAGAGCATATTGCCCAGAAGAAAGTAGTATATGAGAGATATAAAGAAGGTTTGAAAGATCTTCCGATTCAGATGAATCCATTTGATGAGAAAAGATGCGAGCCAAATTACTGGCTCAGTGCATTGATCATTGATAAAGATGCAATGTGCAAACAGGTGCGCAGTGGCACAGAAGCAATCTATATTCCGGAAAAAGGAAAGAGTTGTCCGACAGAGATTCTGGAAGCAATCACCAGTATCAACGCAGAAGGAAGACCTATTTGGAAACCGATGCATATGCAGCCAATGTACAGAATGAACGAGTTTGTAACAGTATCCGGTTCTGGAAGAGCAAAAACAAACGCTTATATAGAAGGTGGTATTGAAGATGTTGGAGCCGATATCTTCCAGAGAGGCGTTTGTCTGCCAAGTGATAACAAGATGACAGCAGAGCAGCAGGATAGGATTATTGAAGTTATTAGAGCTTGTTTTGAGTGAGTCTGATGAGTAATAAGCATAGGGGAGAATGTTGTGTCTAAAAAGAAGATTTTAGCTATTTTAACAGGTACAGCTACTGTGGCAACGGCAATTGCTGCATATGAAGCAAAGAAAAAAGCAGATAAAACTACATATGAAGCAAATCTTATTGAACCTATTAAAAAAAGAAAAAGAGGAATTTATGAAAAGTATATAAAAAGAGCTTTTGATGTTATTTGTGCGACTGGAGCAATTGTAGTGTTCAGCCCTGTTTATCTTGGAGTAGCTGTACTGGTGAAACTTAAACTTGGCTCACCAGTCCTCTTTACACAAGATCGCCCGGGATTAATTGGGAAAGATGGCAGAGAAACTGTTTTCAAGATGTACAAATTTAGAACTATGACAGACGAACGAGATGAAAATGGAGAACTACTTTCAGACGAAGTAAGACTCACTAAGTTTGGTAAATGGCTGAGAAATACAAGTTTAGATGAACTTCCAGAAGCATTCAATATTTTTAATGGAACAATGTCTGTTATTGGACCACGTCCACAGCTTGTTCGTGACATGGTTTTTATGACTGATGAACAAAGAATGAGACATACTGCAAAACCTGGACTTAGTGGACTTGCACAGGTGAATGGTCGAAATACAATTAGTTGGGAAGATAAGCTTGAGTGGGATTTGAAATATATTAAAAATATTAGTCTGGCAGAAGATATCAAGATTATCCTTTCCACAGTTAAAAAGGCTTTTATAAAACAAGAAGGTATCACGCAGGACGATATGGCTACCGCGGAGGATTTAGGAGACTATCTTTTGAGAACAGGAAAAGTAGTTCAAAACGATTATGAACAAAAGCAACAGATAGCAAAAAATATTTTAAATGGAGATGATGGAATTGAAAGAGAAAAAGGTTTGGTATCAATTATCATGCCTTCTTACAATACAGCATCATATATTAAGGAAACTATTCAATCGGTATTAAATCAGACATATCAAAATTGGGAATTGATTATTGTGGATGATTGCTCAGCAGATAATACAGATGAGGTATTAGGAACTATCAAAGACCCTCGGATTAGATATTTTAAGAACGATAAAAATTCAGGTGCTGCGGTAAGTCGAAATAAAGCATTGCGTGAGGCTAGAGGTCAATGGATTGCTTTTCTTGATTCTGATGATTTATGGATGCCAGAAAAATTGGAAAAACAGATTCATTTTATGGAGAAAAATGATTATAGCTTTTCATATACCAATTATGAAGAAATTGATGTTGAGGGAAAAAAAACAGGTATAAGAGTAACAGGGCCGAAGAAAATTACGAAAACAGGTATGTTTAATTATTGTTGGCCGGGATGTTTAACTGTAATGTTTGATGCTAACAAGGTAGGTCTTCTTCAGATTAAAGATATCAAGAAAAATAATGATTACGCAATGTGGCTTAAAGTATGTAAAAAAGTAAATGGTTTTCTTTTAGATGAATATCTGGCTTTTTATAGAAAAGGTAGAGTAGGAAGTGTGAGCACACATAGTATAAAAACTATGATTCTGTGGCATTACAAACTTTATCATGATGCTGAAAACATGGGAGTCATAAAAAGTTTGTTTAATACAGGAAGAAATTTAATATTTGGTTTTTATAAAAAATGTAAATATATGAGTAAAGAAAATGATTAAATTTAAAATGATGTTTTGGAGAACGGTTTGTTTGCATTATTATAGGAGTTTAGATGTTGACTATCTGAAAAAAGTAATGGAATCAAAAGAACGTTTGTTTTTGTCAAAGCGTGTGTAATGGTCTGAGGACAAAATTATTCTTTATCGGAACGTGTAAAAAATATATAGGTAATAAATATAAGAAAATTGGTGATTATATGAATAAAGAAAGAGGAGCATTTATTACGCTTCATAGACCGAAATTAAAATTACAAAAACCAACGATTTATAAATGTTTTATGTCAATATGGTTTGTTTTGCTATGTAGACCGATTAGTATATATTATTTCTCACAAGAAGGAATTCTAAATTCTATTTATACTTGGATATCAAGAATACTAGCAATTATAGCAATTATTTTAATTGCGACATATAAAAATAGAAGAGATTCTGTTATTAATTGGGTTGTAATATTATCGCTAAGTTTATTGATCGCAACCATAATAGAAAATGGATCATTAAGACGGTATTTTACATTATTTTATCCATTAATAGCATTGTGTTGCTTGATGACAGTGCAATTACAAAAAGAAAAGAAAATGACAGAATTTATTAACGCAATATCTAATTTGTTTTTTGTACTTAGTTTATTAAATTTAGTGTGTATTTTATATAATTCACAGTTGTTTGGAATAAATACATATTTAATTGGAATAAAGAACCAAATTGGATATGCATTAAATATAGGATTATTACTAATGTATATGGATGCGTACATTAAAAAAGATAAATTGAAATTATATGTGTATATATGTATATATCTTTTGACGGTAATAAAAGTAGCATCGTCGTCTAGTTTTATAGGCGCAAGTATTATTCTGTTGTATTTTTTATTCCCATTTATTAGAAAAATGATATTAAAAATAGATTTTAGAATAATGCTTATTAGTTACATTTTTCTTTTTGTGGGAATTGTATTTTTTAGCACAGTGGTGTTAAATCTTGAGCCTGTTAAGTTTTTTATAGAAGACATTCTTGGAAAAAATGTTACATTAACTAATAGAACAGTAATCTGGGTGAAAGTAATATCTGACATTATTCAAAAACCATTTTTGGGTCATGGTATTCAGGCAAGTTCGAACTTATTCTACATACATATTGATTTTTTGAATCGTGTAGCAGTAGATGGAACGTATAGTGCTCATAACCAAATTTTACAAACTCTTTATGAGGGGGGGACAATTGCAATTGTTCTAATTTTCTCTTTACTATGGCATGTTGGTAAGAAAATAAAAGAATGTAGTAACGATGATATTAGCGCAATATGCAAATTAATGTTAATTGTAACATTAGTAATGATGTTAGCCGAAAGTCCAGGATTAGATGGTTTGTTAATAATTGTTACTTTGGTGTCTGTGTTTGTGAAAAGGATAAAAATTAGGGGATGATGATTAAATGGAAAAAGATAAGGTGTCGGTTGTTGTTCCAATTTATAATGTTGAAAAATATTTGGAAGAGTGTATAGAGTCAATATTAAACCAAACCTATTCCAATATAGAGGTAATTTTGATAGATGATGGTTCAACGGATGGTAGTGGAGCTTTGTGTGAAGAGTATAAGAAAAAGGATAAAAGAATATATGTGTTGCACAAAAAAAATGGGGGATTATCAGACGCTCGCAACATAGGGATAGATGATGCAAAAGGAAAGTATATTACCTTTGTGGATAGTGATGATGTAATTGCTTGCGATATGATTGAATACTTACTTTGTTTGCTTAATACGTATAAAGCAGATATGGCAGTTTGTCAGTGTGATTATGTTGACGAAAACAGCAAGTTGATAAAAAATGTGTCTGACGTGAAAAAAACATGTGTATCTGGAACAGAAGAGTGCTTAAAAACATTATTAGTTGGATCTGGATTAAATACTGTGGCATGGGGAAAAATGTATAAAACAGATTATTTCAAAAATGTTCGATATCCGATAGGAAAATATCATGAAGATATTTATACGACATATAAACTTGTTGAAAAATGTGACAAAATTGTAATTGGAAGTGAACATAAATATTTATATAGAAAACGAATGAGTAGTATTTCAAGACATCAATTTTCGAATAAACATTTAGACGCGATAGAAGGTGCGGAAGAACGTGCGGAATATATTGGAAGAAAATATAAAGGACTTAAAAAAATTGTTCAAGCAACGATTATAAGTGCAGCAAATCATTGTACTTTGAAAATGATTCAGGAAAGATGTACGAATATAACATATATTCGATGGTTACAAAAAAAATATAGGAAATATGTGAAGAGTTATATATTTGGATCAACATCGTTAAAAAATAAATTACTTACTATAAGTGCTGCTATTAACCTAAAAGTAGTAATTCGAATAGGAATAATTTTATCTGAGAACAAGCGTATTTCAAGTTGGATACAAGATAAATTTGAATAATGTTAAATGAGTTGAAAGGCTATTATGGAATATATTTTTGCAAAATTCTTTGAAAAATTTCCGTTTGTTCATAATGCTATAAATAAACGATATAGGAAAAGATTGAAGAATACAAATGTAACATTAATTACAAGTAATTGTGCGGGTGGAATAATCTATCATTGGTTAGGTTTAAAGTTTAATAGTCCATTTATAAATCTATGGTTAACAAATGATGATTATATAAGAGCATTAGAAAATTTCGATGATTTTATAAATACGCCTATTTTAGAATGCAAGACAGAAAATGTTGATTATCCTGTTGGTGTAGGATGGGGGGGAATAAAAATATATTTTATGCACTATGATACATTTGAAAATGCTTACAGTAAATGGAAAGAACGTATTGAACGTATTCATAGAGAAAATATGTGTGTATGGTTTACAAATTGGAGTGGGGATGAAAGCATTCTAGAGAGATTTAATAAATTACCATTTAAAAATAAAATAATTTTTGTTAATAAAAATTATACAGAATATAAATCAAGTATTTATTTACCAGGATTCGAAAAAAAATCTGGAGTGGGTCAAATCTGGAAAACAAAGAATATTGTCGGAAAAAGATATATAGATCAGTTTGATTTTGTAGAATACTTAAACAATATAAGAAGAGGATAATAATTGTGGAAAATAGAAATACTAAAACTATTCATTATTAATGGTTTGGAAATAAGAAATTGTCAAAAATGACAAAAAGTGTATTGCAAGTTGAAAAATTATTGAATGGAACGAAGAAAACTTTGATAAAAATTGAAATGCTTATGTCAAGAAAGCTTACAGGGAGAAAAAGTGGGCATTTGTATCGGATGTTGCTCGGTGTCATGCACTTGTAAATTATGGTGGAATATATGGATACAGAGTTAGAAGTTTTAAAATCGTTAGCTGTTATTTTGAATAATAGGGCCATTATAGAATTTGAGTGTAATGGCTGAATTTAAATAGGGTTTATGACATGTTTAATGGGATGACTATATTACCGAGTGAATATTTATCATCTAAGAATGTGGAAATTGGAAAAATAATTGTAACAGATAAAACGTTATGTATACATTATTTGGATGGTTCTTGTTTGGCAGAGGAAGTTTGTGAGCAAAAGGAATTAGAAAGAAAAATATATATGTTTTTTCATAATAGTTATATGGTGCGAAATGTATAGCTATTATGAAAATAAATGGTGTATCAGTAGTTGTGAAGGAAGTGGGTAAATGAAAAAAAAGGAAAATGCCAAAATATTGATTGTTTGTTTTTCTAATTTGCGTAGTGTACCATATATTAGTTCATATACAAATATCTTAGATAATAATAATTTGAAATATGATGTTGTTTATTGGAAAAGATATAATATAGATGAAGAGATAGTTTGTAATAAATTATTTACATACAATGTACTTCAAAATGATGAAATAAATAAAATTATTAAATTGAAAAATATGTTTGGTTTTGCTAACTACGTCAAAAAACTTATTAAACAGAGAAGCTATAATAAAATAATTATATTGAGTACTCTGCCAGGAGTCTTATTAGAAAATTACTTGGTTAAATATAAAAAGCATAAGTATCTTCTCGATATTAGAGACCATTCATATGAACATATAAAATGGTACTATTTCAAAGTGAAAAAATTAATGGAAAATGCGGCAGTAAATGTTATTTCATCGCTAGGATTTAAGCATTTTTTGCCGAATGTCAATATGATATTGTGTCATAATTGCTCTACAGGATTAACCATAAAAGATAGTGTTTTATTACATAAAGATAAAATTATTATCTCATTTATTGGTCAAGTACGATATGCACAAAAATACATGAATTTTCTTGAATCAATAAAAAATAATGAAAAAATTGTTTTCAGGTTTTATGGTTTTGGAGAAGATTTGAAATATTTACAACAGTATCAAAAAAGTAAAGGTATTTCTAATATTGAATTTTATGGAGCATATAGGCCGGAAGAGAAGGAAAAAATTATTGAAGAAACTGATATTATTTTTAATGTTTATGGAAATGATTTACATGTAAAATATGCTGTGTCTAATAAATATTATGATGCATTGGTTTATCAAAAACCAATAATTGTTTCGAAAGGAACAACGATGGAAAAAATTACGCAGGGATTTTCCTATTGTGTCACACAGGATAAATTTGATTGCGAAGATTTGATTCAATGGTATGAAAAATTAAATCATGAAAATATTAAGATGCTTTGTGTTTCTAGGTTGAACAAAATAAAAGACGATATGGATATATTTACAAAAAAAATAGAGGAATTTTTACAAGTTTAAGGAATGAGGAAGGAATTCTATGATACCAAAAAAAATTCATTATTGCTGGTTCGGAGGTAATCCGCTTCCGGAACTTGCACAGAAATGTATTGCTAGTTGGAAAAAATATTGCCCTGATTATGAGATAATTGAATGGAATGAAACAAACTTCGATTTGAATTGCTGTGATTATGTACGAGAGGCTTATGAGGCAAAAAAATGGGCATTTGTTTCAGATGTTGCTCGCCTATATGTACTTGTAAATTATGGTGGTATCTATATGGATACGGATGTGGAGGTTCTGCGTCCGTTAAATAATCTTTTAGAGTATGAGGCTGTATCAGGATTCGAAGCTATGGATCGAATTCAGACAGGATTAATGGCTTGTCGTGAAGGACAGCCTCTCTTTAAAGAATTGTTACATGATTACGATAATGCGCATTTTGTTAAAGAAGATGGAACATATGATACGACAACAAATGTAACAAGAATTACGAATACCTGTCTGAAATACGGCTTGCAATTAAATAACACTTTGCAGACAGTGAATGGTTTTACGTTGTTACCATATGATTATCTATGCCCAAAAAATGTTGAAACTAATGTACTTACGATTACAGAAAATACATATGTTATTCATCATTTCGATGGTTCCTGGTTATCTGAAGTTGACAAACTAACTGCTCAGATGAATAGGAAATATAGTAAAGTTTTGCCAAAACATGTTGCAAGTTTATTTGGTAGATTTGTTGCAAAAAAACGAATCAACGGTTTGAGGGTAGCAATAAGGGATACTGTATATTGGCTAAAAAAGAGGAATAGATAGAATGAAAAAACCATCGAAAATTGCTATGATTACATGGCATACATATCTAAATTATGGTTCGATTTTACAGGCGAGTTCATTGTACTATAATATAAAAAAACTTGGATATGAACCTGAAATTCTGAATTATTTACCCAAGGGAGGGGTTGTTAGCTATCCTCGATTAGATTTGGCAAAACGAATGTTTACTAAGATAAAAAGTGGAAAAAAGTCTATATATTTATCTGATGAACAAACTGCTTTATACAACAATTTTCTTATGGAAAGAACGTCATGCACATCGTGTTACAAAACATATTCTGAACTGAATGATTTGAATATGGAATATGATGCTTTTGTATGTGGAAGTGATCAGATTTGGTCACCACTTTGCTATGATAGCAAATATTTTTTGGATTTTGTTGAAAATACAGATAAGATGATAGCTTATGCGCCAAGTATAGGTTCAACTAAAATAGACGATTCAATTATTCGTGAAAAAATGTTTCAACATATCTCTCGCTTTAAGCATTTAGCAGTACGGGAACAGCAAGGGGCTGAATTGATAAAAAAACTAACTGGGCATGATGCCAAAGTCGTATTAGATCCCACTTTACTAATGGATGCTGCTGAATGGGATGAATTTGCAAGTGTTAATGCAGTTAAGAGAATAGACGGTAAATACATACTTTGTTATTTTCTTGGTGATGCTGAAAAGTATATGAGATATGTTAGGATATTGTCAAAAAAATCAAATATCCCTTTTTATGTGATTCCGGTCAGCACTCAACAAAAGAATAGTGGAGATGCTGTTCCGTTTGAAGTTGGACCGAGTGAGTTCGTGTCATTGATTCGAAATGCGGAATATGTTGTTACAGACTCATTTCATGGAATGGCATTTTCGGTTAATTATAATATACCTTTTACTGTGTTCAAAAGGTTTAAGGATAATGATTGTAAGAACCAAAATAGCCGTATTTTTAGTCTTCTTCAAATGCTAGGATTGGAAGAACGATTAGTAGATTATAAGAACACAAAAAATATCCTTGATATGTTTAATTGTGATTTCACAAAAGCTAATCAAAAATTGATAAAAAAAAGAGCGTATTCTATTGAATATTTGAAGAATGCTTTGGAAAGTGCAACCAAAGCCATAACCGTACAAAAGAAACTTCCGTTTAAGATTACAGATATGTGTTGCGGGTGTGGGGCTTGCGCAACTGTATGTCCCAAGGGAGCAATTTCTATTTGTCGCAACGATGAAGGCTTTGAGCATTACTTAATAAATGAATCGATTTGTGTGCACTGCGGACAATGTAAAACTGTGTGTCCGATGACAAATATTACGGCGTTGCAAATGAAAAAATCTAAGGCATTATATTCTGTGAAAAGTCATTCGGAACAGGTGCTAAAAGTGTCTTCATCTGGTGGTGTGGGGCATGAAATTGCTTCCATGTTGCTTGCAAAAGGATGTGCTGTCTGTGGGTGCACCTATGATACTGTGAATAATTCTGCTAAGCACATTTGGATTATGCCAGGGCAGAAAGATAAGCTTTTACTTTTGCAGGGATCTAAGTATATTCAAAGCGTATCTGCAGAGGCGATGAAACAACTCGTTGAGTTTGCAAAAACTACAAGAATTGTTTTTTTTGGAACCCCTTGTCAAGCTGCTAGCGTAGATAAAATACTTCGTAAGAAGAAACTTCGGAATCAAGCAATTATTGTGGATTTGATTTGCCATGGTGTGCCGAGTTATTATTTGTGGGATAAATATCTTTCTGAGCTTGATAAGAAGTATGGTACGGGAGATCATCCTATAGTCTTGTTCCGTAGTAAAGAGCGAGAGTGGCGGAGGCGACGGTTGATGGTTGCTGGTAATGGTCGTGTTTATAAAAAAGAAGAACATAAGGATGATTTCTATGGATTTTTCCGCAGAGGGCTTTGTTATATGAGGGCATGTTCAGATTGTCCATATCGGGAACGTTCTGCTGCTGATCTTCGCATTGGTGATTATTGGGGTGATAAATTTGTTCATGATAAACGAGGCGTTTCTATGGTTATTGCAAATACTTCACAAGGTGATGACTTAATAAATACAATGAAAATTAGGAATACTTGTGAGGTTTATCAACAGGATTTAATTGAGTATTGGTCTGTGCAATTTCCATATAATCTGCCGCGTCCGCTGATTCGGGAGCAACTGATTGCGGAGTTAAAAAATGATGATGTTGACTTGCATACGCTGAGAAAGAAGTATTGTACATACTATGATCAAATGGAAAAAATTTCAAAGGTGATTCGTTTTGTTAAGAAGATTGTGAAAAGGTGATAATAATGGCAAGCAAACAAAAGTATCTGGCAAAAAATGTTTTGCTCTTTTCAATTAGTGGATTTGTTCCAAAGATATTGTCAATAATTTTGATTCCTCTTTACACGGGCTATCTAACCACGGCAGAATATGGTATTTCTGATTTGATAACAACAACGGTTTCTTTGTTGATTCCAATCTTTACATTGGATATACAAGATGCTGTTATGCGGTTTGCGTTAGATAAGAACTATAATAAAAAAGATGTTTTTTCCATTGCTACACGTATTATTTTGATAGGAACAGTTTTGATATGTTTTGGAACAGTAATTGTGTCATTGTTAAATATTTCAGGCATTGAAAATAGTTATTTGTTTTTCTTTGTTGTGATGTATTTTTCAACGGCTGTATATAATACTGTTTCGCTATTTTGTCGAGGGATAGATAAGGTTAGCACTATGGTTGTTGGAAGTATCATCAATTCTGTGGTGTCCTTATTTGCAAATATCTTGTTTCTTACTGTTTTTAATTGGGGATTAAACGGCTATTTGTTGGCTAGTTCTTTAGGAAGTGTTATTGCACTTGTTTGGTGTTTTATCAGTGCAAAATTGTATCGATATTGGAAGATTAATATACCAAAGAATGTCTATAAGGATATGATTGCGTTTAGTTTTCCGCTTATATTTAGTGTCATTGCTTGGTGGATTAATAATGCATCAGATCGATATGTTCTTACTTGGATGTCTGGTGTTGCTATGAGTGGATTATATGCTGTTTCCTATAAAATACCGAATATTTTATCAATGTTTCAAAATATATTTGCCCAAGCATGGTCAATATCAGCTGTGAAAGAGTTTGATAAGAATGATAAAGATAGATTTATGAGTAATACATATAATATGATAAATTTTGGAATGACTGCTCTATGTTCGTGTATTATGATTATGAATATACCAATTGCAAAAATTCTGTATTCAAACGAGTTTTTTGAGGCATGGAAATATGTTCCACCATTATTGCTTTCTGTTGTATTTAATGCAATGGCGTTGTTTATTGGAAGCATTTTCACCGCAGTTAAAGATACAAAAACCCTTTCTTTATCGACTGTCATTGGGGCTGTTGTCAATACCGTTTGTAATTTTATTTTTATTTATTTATGGGGAGCATATGGAGCCGCTTTAGCAACAATGCTTGGATATGCAGTTGTTTTAGGAATGCGGCATATAATATTACGGAAACATATTATATTACATCTGAGTTGTGTAAGAGACATGTCTGTATATTCAATATTATTAATTCAGATGTTGTTGTCCTGTTGGGGAGTAAAAACTCTTTTATTACAAGTAATTCCCTTTGGAATCATTTTATTCTTATTCAGAAAAGAATTTGTTTTTATTCTGAAAATGTTTGAAAGTAAAAAAGAAAATAAAAAAAATAGTTTTTGAAAGGAAAATTAGAAATGAAAACAATAATGCTCGTATTTGGGACTCGTCCCGAAGCAATAAAAATGTGTCCGCTTGTCAATGAACTAAAAACAAGAGAAAATATAAAAACAGTTGTTTGTGTGACGGGACAACATCGCCAAATGCTAGATCAGGTTCTTAATACTTTTAATGTAGTACCAGATTATGATCTTTCAATTATGAAACAGGGACAGACGTTGTTTGATATTACAACCGGAATTCTTGAAAAAATCAAGAATGTGCTTGAAGAAGTAAAACCAGATGTTGTTCTTGTACATGGTGATACATCTACAACATTTGTTACGGCTTTGGCTTGCTTTTATCTTCAGATTCCAGTTGGCCATGTAGAGGCAGGACTACGTACATATAATATTTATTCACCATATCCAGAAGAGTTTAATCGTCAGGCAGTAGGTATTATATCTCAGTACAATTTTGCCCCAACACAAATGGCTGCTGATAATCTGATGAAAGAAGGAAAAGATCCGTCAAGAATATTTATTACTGGCAACACTGTTATTGACGCTATGCAGCATACTGTCAAAGAGGATTACACTCATCCTGAACTTGATTGGGTTGGAGACGATAAACTTATTTTTATTACAGCGCATAGACGAGAAAATCTTGGTAAGCCAATGCATAATATGTTCCGAGCTATACGAAGAGTTCTTGATGAACATCCGGATTGCAAGGCGGTTTATCCGATTCATATGAATCCAGTTGTAAGAAAAGCAGCAGATGAAGAACTTGGTGGTTGTGATAGAATTCATATTATTGAGCCAATAGAAGTATTTGATTGCCATAATTTTGAAGCAAGATGTCATTTGTGTTTAACTGATTCTGGCGGAATTCAGGAAGAAGTTCCTTCATATGGAAGACCTGTACTTGTTATGAGAGATACAACAGAAAGACCTGAAGGCGTAAAAGCAGGTACACTTAGACTAGTGGGAACAGATGAAGAAGCGATTTATAAGAATTTCAAAGAACTTCTCGAAAATAAGGAAGCTTATGATGCTATGGCTAAAGCATGTAATCCTTATGGCGATGGACATGCATGCGAACGAATTGCGGATATTCTTGAAGGTAAAGAATATACTCCTTGGGTTGCAGAGTAAAACTAGACGCATAACATTATCAATCTGAGTGACACAGAGGATCTTGTAACAGTTATGACCTGTAACGAGATCTTCGATCCAGGACATCCGGATACATTTGGAGAACCGGTGTAAGGTGAATGCAGGGGCAGTGCCCCTGCATGAGTTGATTTTAGAGGAATATTTGGAAATACAGGAGGACAAAATTTATGTGTGGAATTGTTGGCTTTACTGGCGTGCAGCAGGCAGCACCGATTCTTTTGAGCGGGCTGTCAAAGCTGGAATACAGGGGATATGACTCAGCAGGGATCGCTGTTCGTGATGGTGATAAGCTGGCGGAGGTTGTAAAGGCAAAGGGACGTCTTGGAAATTTGGCTGAAAAAACGGATGAGGGTAGAGCTCTGCGTGGTACCTGTGGAATTGGGCATACACGCTGGGCAACGCATGGTGAGCCAAGTCAGATCAATGCACATCCGCATGTTTCTGGTAATTGTACGCGTTCTGGTTCTGGTGAAGTGGAATCCGAAGTGGTCGGAGTACATAATGGAATCATTGAGAATTATGCGGAGCTGAAAGATAAGCTGTTAAAGCATGGCTATACTTTTTATAGTGAGACAGATACGGAAGTTGTGATCAAGCTGGTGGATTATTATTACCGAAAGTATAATCTTGGTCCAGTGGATGCGATCGCAAAGACAATGGTGCGTGTCCGTGGTTCTTATGCACTGGAGCTGATGTTCAGGGATTATCCGGGTGAGATCTGGGTGGCTCGAAAGGACAGTCCAATGATCATTGGTATTACAGATGGAGAGACTTATGTGGCTTCGGATGTGCCGGCAATCCTCAAATACACCAGACAGGTTTATTATATTGGAAATCTGGAGTTTGCCAGACTGACACCGGGCGAGGCGCATTTCTACAATCTCAATGGTGAAGAAATCGAGAAACAGACGACTCAGATTAAATGGAATGCGGAAGCGGCTGAGAAGGCTGGCTTTGAGCATTTTATGATGAAAGAGATCCATGAGCAGCCTAAGGCTATTCAGGATACTCTGAATTCTGTTATTAAAGATGGAGCCATTGACTTTTCTAGGCTGGAATTAACGAGGGAAGAAATCCTGAGTTTTGAACAGATCTATATTGTGGCTTGTGGTTCAGCATGGCATGTAGGTATGGACGCACAATATGTCCTGGAGGATATGGCGAGGATTCCGGTAAGAGTGGAACTGGCGTCGGAATTCCGTTACAGACCGATGGCATTGAATCAGAATGCGCTTGTTATTGTGATCAGCCAGTCCGGCGAGACAGCAGATACGCTGGCGGCGCTTCGTCTTGCAAAGGAAAAGGGAATGACAACCCTGGCAATCGTGAATGTGGTCGGAAGCAGTATTGCACGTGAAGCAGACAAGGTGTTCTACACACTTGCAGGTCCGGAGATTTCGGTTGCAACAACAAAAGCCTACAGTGCACAGCTTGCAGCAATGTACTGTATTGCGGTGGAGTTTGCTTTTGTAAGAGGCAAGATTACGGAAAAGCAGTATGTATATTATATTTCAGAGCTGCTCACGATCGCACCAAAGATCAATAAGATTCTGGAAGACAAAGAGAGACTGCAGTGGTTTGCAGCAAAATATGCCGGTGCGCATGATGTATTCTTTGTCGGAAGGGGAATTGATTATGCAGTTTCCCTGGAGGGCAGTCTTAAATTAAAGGAGATCTCCTATATCCATTCAGAGGCATATGCTGCGGGAGAACTGAAGCATGGAACAATCAGTCTGATCGAGCCGGGAACATTGGTGATCGGTGTGCTGACACAGAGTAAACTGTATGAGAAGACCATGAGTAATATGGTTGAGTGCCGAAGCCGTGGCGCATATCTGCTGGGCCTGACAACTTATGGGAAATATGAGATTGAAGAGACAGTGGATTTTGCTGTGTATGTGCCGCGAATCGACGAGTACTTTGCAGGAAGCCTGGCAGTGGTGCCGCTGCAGCTGCTCGGATATTACGTGAGCGTGGCAAAAGGACTGGATGTAGATAAGCCGAGAAATCTCGCCAAGAGCGTGACGGTGGAATAAACAAACAAAAAATGCCTCAAGTTCACATATTAGTGTTTCATCTGGGAGAAAAAATAGTTATTCTGCGCTGTGGTATCAACTTGCTATTTGGGATGTTAGATGTTAAAATCAAAGCACAACAGGCATGACTCATCATGCCGCCAAAGAAAGGAGCGTGCTGCATAATGGGAATGTTTGTTAATCCAGACAATTCTGCGTTCCAGGTTGCTTTGAATTCCGAAATATATATAGATAAAAGTGGTCTCATTAATTATACAAATAAGGTGTTAAATACGCTGCAAGGCTATATTTGCAATAGTCGTCCAAGAAGATTTGGGAAGTCTGTTACAGCCAATATGCTGACAGCTTATTACAGCAGAGGTTGCGATTCAGAAGGATTGTTTGCTGATCTTGAAATTAGCAAGAGCGCAGATTTCAAGAAGTATCTAAACCAGTTTGATGTAATTCATCTTGATATTCAATGGTGCATGGAACCAGCGGGGGGAGCAGATCAGGTAGTTCCGTATATTTCTGAGAAAACGATCGCAGAGCTTAAGGAGTACTATCCAGATGCTCTTTCAGAGGATGCTAAATCCCTGCCAGAAGCTTTATCACAGATCAACGCTTTGACAGGGAAAAAGTTTATTGTCATTATTGATGAATGGGATGTTCTTATTCGTGATAAAGCCACTAATACAAAGGCGCAGGAAGACTATATCAACTTCCTTAGAGGAATGTTCAAAGGAACAGAACCAACAAAGTATATCCAGCTTGCATATCTGACTGGCATCCTTCCAATCAAAAAGGAAAAAACGCAGTCTGCACTGAATAATTTTGACGAATTTACAATGCTGAGTGCAAGCAGACTTGCTCCATATATTGGCTTTACTGAAAATGAGGTACAGAAACTGGCGAAGGAGTATCAGCAAGATTTTGATGAGGTGAAGCGGTGGTATGACGGCTATCTCCTGAATGAATATCAAGTTTATAACCCCAGAGCAGTTGTCAGTGTGATGCTCCGAGGAGAATTCAAAAGTTATTGGTCAGAAACTGCTTCTTATGATGCAATCGTGCCACTGATTAATATGGATTTTGATGGACTTAAAACAGCCATCATCGAGATGCTGTCGGGTGCAGAAGTCAAGGTGAACACAGCGACATTCAAGAATGATACACTTAATATAAAAAGCAGGGACGATGTGTTGACTTATATGATTCATCTGGGTTATTTTGGGTACAATCAAAAATTGAAGACTGCTTTTGTTCCCAATGAAGAGATTCGCCAGGAACTCACTGCTGCAGTTGAAAGTAGAGGATGGAATGAGATGCTGGCCTTCCAGCAAGATTCAGAACATCTGCTTGATGCAACACTGGACATGGATGGAATGGCAGTCGCTGCACAAATTGGAAAAATCCATAATGAGTATGTGTCGGTAATCCAGTATCATAATGAAAATTCGCTGAGCAGTGTATTGACGCTTGCATACTTGAGTGCAATGCAGTATTATTTTAAGCCGATTCGGGAATTGCCAACAGGTCGAGGATTTGCTGATTTTGTATTCATACCTAAGCCAGAATATAGCGCATCTTATCCGGCAATGGTTGTTGAATTGAAGTGGAATAAGGATTCTGCAACCGCTTTGCAGCAAATAAAAGATAAGCAGTATCCTGAGTCAATCCTGAATTATACTGGTGACATTTTGCTTGTGGGTATCAACTATGATAAGGGTACCAAAGAACACCAATGTATGATTGAGAAATACGAGAAGGACTGACTTTTATTATTAATTGTGAATATTCACATGGATGTAGATAAGCCACGAAATCTCGCCAAGAGCGTGACGGTGGAATAAACAATTGCTTTACGGAAAAATGGTTTCATGATATCATTAATTTTATATATTAGTGGTTTCATGGAACCTTTTTCTATTAGGCTTTGGGGAGGTGCTAGCATGACAGATCGTAAGAAGCTGCCGATCGGAATAGACATTTTTGAAAAACTGGATCGATCGGAATTCTACTATATTGATAAGACCGGGATGATTGAAGAACTGCTACAGAATCGAAGTGAAGTAAATCTGTTTACTCGCCCAAGGCGTTTCGGCAAATCCCTGAATATGAGCATGTTGAAGACCTTCTTTGAAATAGGAAGTAATCCTGCCCTGTTTGATGGTCTGAAGATTTCTGAGAACAAAGAAATCTGTACAAAGTATATGGGGCAGTTTCCGGTGATTTCTATCAGTCTGAAAAGTGTGGAGGGATTATCCTTTCAGGCGGCCTGCGGTGCACTGAAGACAGTTATAGGAACAGAGGCGTTGAGGTTTTCGTTTTTGGAAGAAAGCTCTGCTCTATCTGATGCGGATAAGAAACTCTACAGACAGCTTATCGAAATTGGAACATCGGAAAATGGTCTGTTTGTTATGACTACGGAAGCGCTTGTTTCGAGCCTTAAGATTTTATCATCATTGTTGGGCAGGCATTATGGCAGGCAGGTTATTCTTTTGATCGATGAATATGATGTGCCTTTGGACAAAGCTTTTCAGTATGGATATTATGATGAGATGGTGTCTTTGATCAGAAGTATCTTCGGCAATGCATTGAAGACAAATCCGGATCTTTATTTCGCTGTTTTGACAGGGTGCCTGAGAATTTCTAAAGAAAGTATTTTTACAGGCTTAAATAATTTGAAGGTTCTGACCCTCACAGATGTCAGGTTCGATGAATATTTTGGCTTCACAGATGCAGAAGTAAGAGACATGCTTGCGTATTATGATCTGTCTGGACGATATGAAGAAGTTAAAGAGTGGTATGATGGCTACCGGTTTGGAAATGTAGAAGTATATTGTCCGTGGGATGTGATCAATTACTGTGATCTGTTAAAAGCAGATTCCGAGGCGCATCCACAGGATTACTGGTCAAATACGAGCGGAAATGCCATGGTGCGCAGGTTTATTGACAAAGCGGATACGCGAACAAGAAATGAGATCGAGAAGCTGATTTCCGGTGAAGAAATCGTGAAAGAAATTCGACAGGAACTGACATACAGTGAGCTGGACAGCAGTATTGAGAATCTATGGAGTGTGCTTTTTACGACTGGTTATCTGACGCAGAGAGGACAGGTTGGCACAGATACATTTAAACTGGCTATTCCGAATCTGGAAATCCGCAGGCTGTTTATCAAACAGATTCGGGAGTGGTTTAGAGAAACTTCCCAAAGTGACGGAGAGACTCTGAATGAGTTTTGTAATGCTTTTCCAAGGCAGAATCCTAAGAGGATTGAAGAACTGTTTGGTGATTATCTCTGGAATACGATCAGTATCCGAGATACAGCTCCCGCAAAAAAAGAGAATTTTTATCATGGAATTCTTCTGGGGCTTCTTGGTTATAAGTCTAATTGGCTGATCAAATCCAATGCGGAGTCCGGAATTGGATACAGTGACATTCTGGTGGAGGTGCCGGATAACCGTACCGGAATAGTGATTGAGCTGAAATATGCCGAGAACGGAAATATGGATACCGCCTGCGAGGAAGCACTGAAGCAGATCGAGGACAGGGATTACACTGCCAGACTCCGGGACGATGGCATGCGTAATATTATTAAATATGGAATTGCCTGTTACAAAAAGAATTGCAAGGTGGTATTGGGATAATCATTTGAAGACATCACAGTCGGACAGGAGGAATTTTCATGAGTAGATTAAACAATCTTTGCAGCATGATGATTGAGTTTTACAGAGATGACCCGGCGAGAATCCAGCACTTTATAAAGGTGCACAGCTTTGCTAAGCTGATCGGGGAAGAAGAGCATCTGGATGAGAAGCTGCTCTATATTCTGGAAGCGGCAGCTTATGTACATGATATTGGAATCCGCCCGGCGGAGGCTAAATTTGGCAGATGTGACGGCAAACTGCAGGAGCAGGAAGGTCCGGCAGAGGCAGAGAAAATGCTGAAGAACCTTGGGTTTGATCAGGATGTGATCGACAGGGTATCCTATCTTGTTGGACACCATCATACATACACGGGTATTGAAGGAATGGATTATCAGATTCTTGTGGAGGCTGATTTTCTGGTGAATTATTTTGAAGATCACCTGGAGACGGAATCGATTAAAAAGAGTGTGAAGAAAATCTTTAAGACGGAGACCGGAATCCGGATTGCAACGGAAATGTTCTTCCCGGAAGAATTCCAGATATCAGATACCTGGGCATAGGATGGTCTCCAGGAACTGGATGATTTTATCGAATCCCAGGGAATTTATATTCGTCAGTGAATAAGTGGCATAGTCGGGGGATTTGACCCGACATCATATAAAATGATCCTAAGGCATTGTAGTTGGAACTCTCCGGTATCCGGGGAGTTTTTCTATTGTATAATTCTGGGATTTAGTCTATAATATACTAGCATTATTGGGAGTTTGTAGTCAATATAATTCAAGGAGAGGACTTATTATTATGAGAGCTGAAGTTGTGGCTATGACGGGTGAGAACCTGGATATGGATGCCATAAAAAAGGCAGGAGATATTTTGAAGGCGGGTGGACTGGTCGCGTTTCCTACCGAGACTGTATATGGACTTGGCGGAAATGCACTGGATCCGCAGGCTTCCATGAAAATATACGCAGCGAAAGGAAGACCGTCAGACAATCCGCTGATCGTGCATATTGCAGAGCTTAGTAAGCTTGCTGATATTACCACGGAGATTCCGGAGGGGGCAAAGATCCTGGCAGAAAAGTACTGGCCGGGTCCGCTTACCATGATCCTTCCAAAGGCAGATATCGTACCAAAAGAGACAACTGGCGGACTGGACAGTGTGGCAGTTCGTTTTCCAAGTGACAAAATAGCACAGGAGCTGATCAAAGCCGGCGGCGGTTTTGTGGCAGCACCGAGTGCTAACACATCGGGCAGGCCAAGTCCGACGATGGCAGAACATGTGGAAGAAGATCTTGGCGATGCCATTGATATGATCATTGATGGTGGACAGGTTGGCATCGGCCTGGAGTCAACGATCGTTGATTTTACAGAAGATGTTCCGGTTGTTCTGCGTCCGGGATATATTTCACTGGAGATGCTTCAGGAAACTCTTGGAGATGTTCGAATGGACAAAGGGCTTCTGATCACAGACAGCAGTGTGCATCCAAAGGCTCCGGGAATGAAGTATCGTCATTATGCGCCTAAAGCAGATCTTTCTATTATAGAAGGAAATGAAGAGGACGTTGTTGCATGCATCAATCACCTGACGGACGAAGCAGTTGCAAAAGGCCTTAAGGTCGGTGTCATTGCAACAGATGAAACGAAGGCGCGTTATGCGCATGCGGATGTTCTTAGCATCGGCAGCAGAGAAGAAGAGGAAACGATCGCTCATCATCTGTACGAGGTTTTACGAGACTTCGATGATGACAGAGTGGATGTGATCTATTCGGAGGCGTTTTATACGCCGAAAATGGGGCAGGCTATTATGAACCGTCTTCTAAAGGCGGCAGGACATAAAATCATAAATGCACAGGAGGAAAAGAAATGATAGCATTAGGATGTGACCATGGCGGTTATGAGCTGAAACAGGAGATTATTAAATATTTAGAGGAAAACAATATCGAATATAAAGATTTTGGATGTGACAGTACAGATTCTACGGATTATCCGATCTATGCAAAACGTGTGGCAATCGCAATCCAGAACGGTGACTGTGAAAAAGGTATTCTGATCTGTGGAACAGGCATCGGTATTTCTATCACAGCAAATAAATTCAAAGGTATTCGTGCAGCTCTTTGTTCCGACTGCTTCAGTGCAGAGGCAACAAGACTTCATAACAATGCCAATATTCTTGCAATGGGCGGCAGAGTAGTCGGACCTGGACTGGCAGTCAAGATCGTGGATACATTCCTGAATACACCGTTCTCAGAGGAAGAACGTCATATCCGCAGAATCAAACAGATCGAAGAGGATACAGATATCACAGACGCTTATCCGGAAATCTAAAAACAGGGGAGGTTTTTACGGTGGCTGTACATATCAAAAAACGTGAGGATTATATTTCCTGGGACGAGTATTTTATGGGAGTGGCAATGCTCTCCGGAATGCGTTCCAAGGATCCGAATTCACAGGTGGGTGCCTGTATTGTCAGCAATGATAACAAGATTCTTTCCATGGGTTATAATGGATTTCCAAAGGGCTGCTCAGATGATAAATTTCCGTGGGCACGTGAAGGAGATCCGCTTGACACCAAATATCTGTATGTGACTCACAGTGAGCTGAATGCGATCCTGAATTACCGGGGTGGAAGTCTGGAAGGTGCAAAGCTCTATGTTTCGCTTTTTCCGTGCAATGAATGTGCCAAGGCGATCATCCAGGCAGGGATCAAAACGGTTGTGTATGACTGTGACAAATACGAGCACACACCGTCTGTCATTGCATCCAAAAGGATGCTGGATGCAGCGGGGGTAAGATATTACAAATATAATCGGACAGGAAGGGAAATCAAACTTTCTGTGTAAAAATGGTGAAAAAATGATTCCAGGGCGTTTACTTTGGGGTTGACACTCGGATTATTTTTATTTAAAATAAGATAAGTTCGGATGAATTAAGAGTTATCCGGCTTATTTTAATAAGTTTATGAGCGATGAAGAGAATAGTACATGAGGAGCAATCTCAGAGAGGGATCCATATGGTGTGAGGATTCTGTGCGTGAATCATGGAACCGGCCTCTGAGCTCCATGTGATTGAAGCATGGCGTGTTTCCTGCGTTAAAGGATCTAGAGAGAGCAGTTCCTTTGGGAATTGTTAATTAGGGTGGTACCGCCGAAGTCCTTCGGTCCCTTTACCGGGATCTGAAGGGCTTTTTTTGATGCTTTTTATCCCGGCATGTATCTGGTCGGAGGTTTTTAATTCCGGCATCATCATATCAAAAAGGAGAAAAGAACGATGGCAAAGAAATTAGTTGAAGCGATCACTTCCATGGAAGACGATTTTGCACAGTGGTATACAGACGTTGTCAAAAAAGCGGAACTGTGCGGCTACACAAGTGTAAAAGGATGCATGGCAATTAAACCAGCAGGTTATGCGATCTGGGAAAATATCCAGCATGAATTGGACCGCAGATTCAAAGAAACAGGTGTGCAGAATGTGTACATGCCGATGTTTATTCCGGAATCTCTTCTGCAGAAAGAAAAAGATCACGTAGAAGGATTTGCACCGGAAGTAGCGTGGGTAACACATGGTGGACTGAATGAACTGCAGGAGCGTCTCTGCGTTCGTCCGACTTCTGAGACTCTGTTCTGCGATTTTTATCAGAAAGACATCCAGTCCCACAGAGATCTGCCGAAGGTCTATAATCAGTGGTGTTCTGTAGTACGTTGGGAAAAGACAACCCGTCCGTTCCTTCGTTCCAGAGAATTCCTGTGGCAGGAGGGACATACTGCTCACGCAACAGCAGAAGAAGCAGAAGAAAGAACGATCCAGATGCTGAATCTGTATGCTGATTTCTGCGAAGAAGTTCTGGCAATTCCGGTAATCAAAGGTCAGAAAACAGACAAAGAAAAATTTGCAGGTGCAGTAGCAACTTACACAATTGAATCTCTGATGCACGATGGAAAAGCACTTCAGTCCGGTACCAGCCATAACTTTGGTGACGGATTTGCAAAAGCATTCGGCATCCAGTACACAGACAAAGATAACACACTGAAATATGTGCATCAGACATCCTGGGGTATGACAACACGTATGATCGGTGCAATCATCATGGTTCATGGTGATAACAGCGGACTTGTTCTGCCTCCGAGAATTGCTCCGACACAGGCTGTTATCATTCCGATTCAGCAGCGTAAAGAGGGTGTTCTGGAAAAGGCAGATGAACTGTTTGCAGCACTCAAAGCAGCTGGCATCCGTGTTAAAGTTGATGACACAGACAGAAGCCCGGGATTCAAATTTGCTGAGCAGGAAATGAGAGGAATTCCGGTTCGTATCGAATGTGGCCCGAAAGATATCGAGAACGGACAGGCTGTTATCTGTCGTCGTGATACAAGAGAAAAATATGTGGTTTCTTTCGAAGAGCTTGCTGCCAAAGTACAGGAAGTTCTGGATACCATGCAGAAAGATATGCTGGAGCGCGCACGTGCACATCGTGATGCACACACATATGTTGCAACGAATTATGAAGAATTCAAAGATACCATCAACAACAAACCTGGCTTTGTAAAAGCTATGTGGTGCGGAAACCGTGAATGCGAAGACAAGATCAAAGAAGATGTTCAGGCAACATCCAGATGTATGCCGTTTGAACAGGAACACTTGAGCGATGTCTGCGTATGCTGCGGAAAACCGGCTAAGAAGATGGTTTACTGGGGAAGAGCATACTAATATGAAATTAACGATTCCTTCCAATGCGGAAAAAATACTGCACATTTTAGAGGAAAACGGTTATGAGGCTTATGTTGTCGGTGGATGCGTCAGAGATTCTATTCTGGGACGCAACCCCAATGACTGGGATATCACCACATCTGCTTCTCCGCAGCAGGTGAAGGAACTGTTCCAGCGCACGGTGGATACCGGATTGCAGCATGGAACAGTGACCGTATTAATGGATAAAGAAGGCTATGAAGTAACGACGTATCGTGTGGATGGAGATTACGAAGATGGACGCCATCCAAAGCAGGTCATGTTTACTTCGAGTCTGGAAGAAGATCTGAAACGAAGAGATTTTACGATCAATGCAATGGCATATCATCCGGAAAGAGGTCTTGTAGATCTTTTTCATGGAATGGAAGATATGGAGCATAAAATCGTACGCTGTGTCGGTGATCCGATGGAGCGTTTTCATGAAGATGCACTTCGAATCCTGCGTGCAGTGCGCTTTTCCGCACAGTTGGGATTTACAATTGAAGAAAAAACGAAGGCTGGTATTCAGGCACTGGCACCGAATCTGAAATGTGTCAGTGCAGAGCGAATCCAGACGGAGCTGGTGAAGCTTCTGGTGTCACCACATCCGGATTATCTCCGAGTGGCTTATGAAACCGGAATTACCAGAGAATTTCTACCGGAGTTTGATGCATGTATGGAGACTGAACAGAATACGCCGCATCATTGTTATACAGTAGGAGAACATATTCTTCACAGTCTGCTTCTGGTGCGGCCGGACAAAGTCCTTCGGCTGACGATGCTACTTCATGATATTGCGAAGCCAGTGATGCGAAAGACCGATGAAAATGGGCGTGATCATTTCAAGATGCATGCACCGGAAGGTGAAAAAATGGCCAAAAGCATTCTTCGCCGGCTGAAATTTGACAACGATACGATCAGTAAAGTCTCCAGACTGATCAAATATCATGACGACCGCCCGATGCCGGAAATGCGTTCGGTAAGACGTGCGGTGAACCGGATCGGAGAAGATCTGTTTCCGATGTATCTCGAAGTACAGGAGGCGGATATGCTTGCCCAGAGTGAGTATCGCCGTGAGGAAAAATCTGCCCGACTGAAAGGGGTGGCAGAGTGTTATCATAAGGTGGTAGAGGAGAAACAATGCGTTTCGTTAAAGACACTTGCCGTGACAGGAAGAGATTTGATCCAGGCCGGATATAAGCCAGGACCGGAACTCGGAGAGGTGTTGAAGGAGATGCTGGAACATGTGCTCGAAGAACCTTCCGATAATACAAAAGAGAAGTTAATGGAATTTATAAATAAAGAAAAATATTAAAAATTTAGACAGTACATTTGTATGTCGAAATTCCTGCAAGGAAAGAGAATATTAATTAATGGACCATACATTTTCTGGATTCCCCCTACATAAGATAGAAGGTACAAAATCAAGAGGGGGATTTTTATTTGTATGATTATGGACTCAGCACACTGGAGCAGTATGGCCTCACCGCCGAATCTACAGCCCGGACACGTGGCGGACTTCTGTGCCATACAGAAAAAGGACTTGTCATCGTAAAAGAATTCAAAGGAACAGAAAAAAAACTACAGAAACAACAGGAATTGCTTCTGCAGATCCAGAGTCAGGGCGGCAAGGTGGACTGCTATATTCCAAATCAGGAAGAAAACCTGGTCAGCCGCGACCGTGACGGCATTCCATATACAATGCAGCACTGGTATGAGGGCAGAGAATGCGATACACGTTCCAAAGAAGACATTTTCAAAAGTATTCGCACCATGGCAGAACTGCATCAGCGCATGCATATACCGACTGTAGAATATTATATAGAACCGTCATTGGAAAATGGATATCTGCGGCATAATCAGGAATTAAAAAAAATCCGCAGTTTTATCAGAAAACGGGGAGCATCCAGTCCTTTTGAAAAAATATATCTGGCAACAGTAGAAGATTTCCTGAGAGACGGAGAAGAGGCGTATGCGGCATTAAGAGAGTCCGGTTATCAGGAGCTGCGCCAGAAAGCAGAAACGGAGGGTGAAGTCTGCCACGGAGAATATAACCAGCATAATGTTTTGATCTTAAAAAGTGGAACTGCAGTTACAAACTTTGAACATTGGGGATTTGATACGCAGATGGCTGATCTGTATCGCTTTATGAGAAAAATTCTCGAGAAATATAACTGGGATGTCCGCTTTGGAAAAGAAATGCTGAAAGCATATCATGAGATAAAACCCGTGAGCAAAGAAGAATGGAAAAATCTTAAGATTCGATTCAGTTATCCTGAAAAATACTGGAAACTTGCAAATTATTATTATACGCATCGCAAAACCTGGATTTCTGTGAAAAATACAGAAAAACTGCAAAATCTGATACGACAGCGGGAGGCGTGGAAACGATATTGTGCTTCCTTTTTCTTCTGAAGAGGTGTATAATATAGAACTATCAAAGACAGTAGTGAAACTGTCGGAAATACATTGTACAGGGAGGTATTTTAGTATGGATTACAAAGAGGTTTATGAGCAGTGGATTGCAAACCCATACTTCGACGAAGCAACAAAAGAGGAATTGAAAAGTATTGCAGAGGATGAAAATGAGATAAAAGAACGTTTTTATATGGATCTGGAGTTTGGTACAGCTGGTCTTCGTGGAATCATTGGAGCCGGAACCAATCGTATGAACATCTATGTTGTCAGAAGAGCAACACAGGGGCTTGCAAATTATATCGCAAAAGTAGACAAGAAATCCCAGGGTGTTGCAATCGCATATGATTCTCGCCATATGTCACCGGAATTTGCACAGGAAGCAGCTCTTTGTCTTGCAGCAAATGGAATTAAAGCGTATATCTTTGAGACATTAAGACCTACACCGGAGCTTTCTTTCGCGGTACGTCATCTGGGATGTGTTGCCGGTATCAATGTAACTGCAAGCCATAACCCACCGGAATACAATGGATACAAAGTATACTGGGAGGATGGTGCACAGATCACACCGCCACATGACAGCGGAATCATGGGAGAAGTTAAGGCAATTTCCGATTGGAATACTGTTAAGACTATGGACAAGGCTGAAGCCGAAAAAGCAGGCCTTTTCGAGGTGATCGGCAAAGAAGTGGACGATGCATACATGGCAGAACTGAAGAAACAGGTTATTCATATGGATGCTATTCAGGCAGAAGGAAAGAATCTGAAGATCGTGTACACACCACTTCATGGAACTGGTAACATTCCTGCAAGAAGAATCCTCAAAGAACTTGGATTTGAGAACGTTTATGTTGTCAAAGAACAGGAACTTCCGGATGGAGATTTCCCAACAGTAAGTTATCCGAATCCGGAAGCAGCAGAAGCTTTTGAACTTGGTCTGAAACTTGCAAAAGAAGTAGATGCAGATCTTGTTCTTGCAACAGATCCGGATGCAGACCGTCTTGGCGTTCGTGTCAAAGACAAAAACGGAGAATATCATGACCTGACAGGAAACATGTCCGGATGCCTTCTTGCAAACTATGAGATCAGCCAGCGCAAAGCCGTAAACGGAAGCCTTCCGGAGGACGGTGCACTGATCAAGACAATTGTTACAACCAATCTTGCAGATGCAATCGCCAAGGGGTATGGTGTAAAACTGATCGAGGTCCTTACAGGATTTAAGTTTATCGGACAGCAGATTCTTGGATTTGAAAAGAGCGGAAAAGGATCTTATCTCTTTGGATTTGAAGAGAGCTATGGCTGCCTGATCGGTACATATGCACGAGATAAGGATGCAATCGTTGCGACAATGGCACTTTGCGAAGCAGCAGCATATTATAAGACGCAGGGTAAGACTCTGTGGGATGCAATGATCGAGATGTATGAACAGTTTGGATATTACAAAGACGATATCAAAGCTGTAACTATGAAAGGTATTGAAGGCCTGCAGAAGATTCAGGATATCATGAATTCACTTCGCCAGAATCCGCCGGCAGAATTTGCAGGACACAAAGTGGTTGCTGTAAGAGATTACAAAGCAGACACGATCAAAAATCTGGAAACAGGCGAAGTTACACCGACAGGACTTCCGAATTCCAATGTCCTTTATTATGAACTGACAAATGATGCCTGGGTATGTGTTCGTCCGTCTGGTACAGAACCAAAAGTTAAGTTCTACTACGGAGTAAAAGGTACATCTCTGGCAGATGCGGATGAAAAATCAGCAGTCATGGGCAAAGCTGTTCTGGATATGGTTGACTCCATGATGTAAACTTGCATATGCGGGAATTTGATGATTTTATGGAAATTGTCAGGAAAATACGCCGAAATTGTCCGTGGGACAGTGTGCAGACGCATGAAAGCCTGAAAAAATATCTGCTGGAAGAAAGCAATGAGGTACTGGAAGGAATCGACCGTCTTTCAAAAGAAAATGACAGCACAAATCTTTGTGAGGAACTGGGAGATGTGCTGTTTCAGGTGGCTCTTCACAGTGTGATCGCGGAAGAAGAGGGACTTTTTACCGTTGAGGATGTGATCCGAGACGTTTCATCCAAAATGAAATTCCGGCATCCGAAGATCTTTTCACCGGAGGATAAACAGCTGGCCGGGCTTTCGTGGGAAGAGTTGAAACAATTGGAAAAAGCGACAGAAGAAGAGCCTGAAAAAGCCGAAAAGCCTTGACAATTTGACATAAAAGGTTTATATATAGTAAATAGCGTGCATATGCCAAGGAAGCATTACGCAATAAATAAGAATGAGGTTATTTAGAGGAGGAACACCATGAATAAAACAGAATTAGTAGCAGCAATGGCGAAAGAAACAAACCTTTCCAAAAAAGATGTAGAGGCTGTATTAAAATCTTTCACTGATGTTGTAGCATCCGAATTAAAAAAAGGTGGAAAAATCCAGTTAGTTGGTTTTGGTACATTTGAAGTAAGTGAAAGAGCAGCAAGAGAAGGAAGAAATCCTCAGACTGGTGAAACAATGAAGATCGCAGCTTCTAAAGCTCCGAAATTCAAAGCTGGTAAAGCTCTGAAAGATATGGTAAACGAATAAGTAAATCGTGCTTTTAGGGGGGACAGATATGTTCCCCCTTTTGTTTTTCTGGAGGTATATATGAGACTTGATAAATATTTAAAAATCTCACGTCTGATCAAGAGAAGAACGGTTGCGAACGAGGCATGTGATGCCGGACGAGTGCTGGTCAATGACCGCCCGGCCAAGGCGTCAGCACAGGTAAAAGCCGGTGATACGATTGAAATCCAGTTTGGAAGCAAAAACGTAAAGGTTGAGGTGCTGGATATCAAAGAAACGGTTCGTAAAGAAGACGCAGAGAATCTTTTTCGCTATCTTTGATCGTTTTTGTGTCTATTGGACAGGGCTCTCACATAGATTAACAGTAAATGCAGGATGGGAGCTGTGGGGTTGGAAGAAAAAAAGACAGGCAAGGTGCACGGTCTGACGATAAAAGAGCGTAAATATGGAAAACTGACAGGTGTTCAGGATATTCATTCGTTTAATGAAAATGAGATATTGCTTCAGACTGAGGCCGGGAAAGTGCAGATCAAAGGAGAGCAGCTTCATGTAAAAAGCCTTGACCTCGAAAAGGGAGAGGCTGAGATTGAAGGAAAAGTAAACAGTGTTTCTTATCTGACAAAGAATGCGCAGAAAAAAGAAGAACCTTTGCTGAAAAGGATGTTCCGGTAAGATGAGCAGTTATATCAGATTGGAAATACTGCTTTTTTTTCGCGCTTTCGAAACAGGAGTAGGGATGCTTGTTGTTTACAGGCTGACCGATATGCTGAAAAGACGTTTGTTCTGCGACAGAATGTGGAACAGTACAGTGGATATTTTGTACTGGTTATTGGCTGGTTTGCTGCTTTTTACCGCTTTATATCAGTGCAATTATGGCAGAATCCGCTTTTTTATGCTGGCAGGTGTTGCTTTTGGTGGAATTTTTGCAAATTTTGTGTTAAATAGGTTGCTATTTCTGGTAAAAAGATGTAAAATTTCTTCATATAGACATACGAAAAGACGTTTATGGTGTAATAGAAGGGGCAGACGCTTTGAAAAAGTCAAAAAAGAAAAAAAATAAAAAAAGAATAGCGAATAACTACCTTGGAATGGCAGCAATTGCTATTGTTGTTCTGCTTCTGTTGGGTGGACTGACTTATCAGAGTCAGACACTTAAGGCGAGGATTGCTGTATACGATGCAAAGGCATCAGCGCTGGAAGATTCTATTGCAGGTGAGCAGGAACGTACACAGGAAATAGATGAACAGAAAGAGTACATGCAGACGGATGAATATATAGCCGAAGTTGCCAGAGATAAGCTTGGTCTGGTCAAAGGAAATGAGATTGTATTTGAAGAAGAGAAATAAAGGAGATTTTGCAGAAAAGTTTTCTGGAACAATCTCCTTTATTTGACAGATATTTTAAAAGAACCCTCTTATAATATTTTTCTAGTGAAAGTATTGTAATACTTACCGGGAAGTATCAGGGGAGGGGGATATATGCAGGAATGGATAATTGCCATGCTCGTGATCAGCGTACTGCTGATATTGCGGGACATGGCAAAAACTATTTTGACGGGGAGAATGTCGAAAAAAGAAGAAATATTTCCGATTGGAGAAAATCATCCTCAGAAAGAAAAAGTGGAACGCTATGCGGCAGCTTTTCAGAAACTTGCGGATACATTTTATGGAATGCCGTACAAAAAGGAATACCTGAGTAGTGGGCAGATTGAGCGTATTCTGACGGATGCGAATGATCGTCTGTGCAGTAACTGCTATCATCGGGAAATCTGCTGGGGAAGTCAGGCAGAAACAATGTGTCAGGGGGGAGAAGCACTGGTACGTGCTCTCGAAAAAGATGATGAAGGAGAACTTGAGAAACTTCGTATGCAATGGGGGAGCGTATGCGGAAAATCATTGCAATATCTGGAAGAAGTACGCGAACAGTTTCGACAGGAAAAACAGAATCTTATATGGATGAATCGTATGATCGAAAGTCGGCTGGCAGTGGCTCAGCAGCTGACGGAGACAGCGGCCATTATGGAGACGGTAGCAAATGATCTGTATGATATTTCGGCAGCAGAACCGGAATTTCAGGAAGAACTGAAAAAGAATCTGCGAAGAAAACATGTGATTTTGAAAGCTGCGTGGGTGATGGACAAAGTTGAAGGGCGCAGACAGATTTTTCTTACTCTGCGTGCCAGGAGCGGACAGTGTGTTTCTGTAACAGAGGTCGCACAGATGCTCTCAGAGTTATGCGAAAGTAATATGACGTCTGTGCAGGGAAGCCGGTGTATTGTAAATGGGGAATTTCATACGATTCATTTTGTAGAAGATGTCAGTTATCAGATGTTATACGGAGTATCCAGACTTACAAGAGAAAATGAAAAAGTATCAGGGGATAATTATATCTGCAGACAGGAAGACAGTGGAAGATTTGTGATGTGTCTGTCTGATGGAATGGGATCGGGTATGGACGCATGCAGAGAAAGTGAGATTGTAGTGGAACTTCTGGAACAGTTTCTGGATTCCGGCTTTTCTCAGGAGACTGCGGCACGTATGGTAAATTCTGCGCTTGTTCTGAAAGGCAGGGAAGGAATGTTCTCTACGGTAGATATCTGTGCAGTAGATCTCTATACGGGAATCTGTGAGTTCCTAAAAGCAGGTGCAGCTTCGACATTTATCAAACGTGACCACTGGGTGGAAGCTATTTCATCAGAAAGCCTTGCGGCGGGACTGGTACAGAGGATTGATTTTGACACGGCATCCAGAAAATTGTATCATGGAGATTATCTGATCATGATGACCGATGGTGTGATGGACGCGCTGCCTGTTGAATGTGAGGAAGAGACGATGAAAGAGATCATTATGGATATTCAGGATGAAACACCCAGAGAGATCAGCCGGGGGATTTTGGAACGGGCACTCGGGTACAGCGATTATCATGCGAGGGATGATATGACGGTCCTTGTAGCGAATGTGGTAAGAAAATAAAAACACAGGAGAAAAGAAGATGTATAAAGATACATTGCAGAAAGTAAAAAGATTTATGACTGAAACAGGAATGCTGCAAAATTGTTCAGAGATCATCCTTGGTGTTTCTGGCGGTCCGGATTCGATGACAATGCTTCATATATTGAATGAACTCAGAGATGAATTTGGCTATCGTCTCCGCGTAGTACATGTAAATCACGGAATCCGTGGAAAAGAAGCTCTGCGGGACCAGCAGATGGTGGAGAAAATATGCAGTGAATGGAAGATCCCGTGTGCAGTATATAATTATGATGTTCCTGCTCTGGCTCTCAGTTGGAAGATGGGAACCGAAGAAGCTGGCCGCAAAGTTCGTCGAATCGCTTTTGAAAAAGAGAAAGAAAATGCAGTGGCGATACCGGAACAGGTACGTGTGGCGCTTGCACATAACCAAAATGATATGGCGGAAACTATGCTGCATCACCTGGCCAGGGGAACCGGGATCAGGGGCCTCTGCTCGCTGAAGCCACTGAACGGAGAAATTATCCGGCCTCTTTTGTGTTTAGAACGGAGTGAAATCGTCAATTATGTAGAGGAGAACAGCATTCAGACAGTTCTGGACAGCAGCAATATGGAAGATGATTATACGAGAAACCGTATACGACGTCACATTCTGCCACTCATTGAGCAGGAAGTAAATCCAAGGGCAGTTACACATATGGCAGAAGCGTCAGAAATATTCGGACAGGCAGAAGCCTATTTTACGAAGCTGGCAGGAGAAATGGTAGCAGGATACAGGAAAGCAAAAGACAGATATGTCCTGGATCATGAGTTTTTCAAAAAAGAAACAATTATCCAGACATATGTGATCAGGGAGATATTAGAAGTAACAGGCGGACATCAGAGTGACCTTACCTCTGGTCATATAAAGCAGATCAGAGATCTGTATGGTATGCAGACTGGACGAAAAGCATATCTTCCATATGAACTGGAGGCGTCCAGAGTTTATGAGGGAGTACAGATCCGAAAGAAAAATATGATCGCAGAATCAGATAGTGAGACAGAAGAACTGAAAATCCAAAATCTTGTTGTTCCGGGAGAAACGAAATGGAAGCAGGGATGCTTTACTGCAAAAATTTATTCATATAATGGTGAGAAGATTTTGGAAAAAAAGTATACGAAATGGTTTGATTGTGATAAAATAAATTGCGAACTGACTGTCCGCACACGCAGAAGCGGTGATTATATGGCAGTCAGTCAGAGCGGCGGGCATAAGAAGCTGACACGTTGTATGATCGATGATAAAATTCCGGGTGAACTGAGAGGGAAACTCCCACTGGTTGTCGATGGAAATGAAGTTTTGTGGATCGTAGGCGGAAGAATCAATGAGCGTTACAAAATCACTTCCGAAACAGGAAGGGTATTGGAGATCACATACCAAGGAGGAAACGTACAATGAGTGAAAAAATCAAAGTTTTACTGAGTGAAGAAGAAGTGGATGCAAGAATTAAGCAGATTGCAGCCCAGATCAGCAGGGATTATGCAGGAAGGGAAATACATCTTATCTGTGTTCTGAAGGGTGGCGTATTCTTTACCTGTGAACTGGCAAAGAGAATTACTGTTCCGGTATCCCTTGATTTTATGTCAGTATCCAGCTATGGTGATGATACAAAATCCAGTGGTGTTGTAAAAATCGTAAAAGATCTGGATCAGCCGCTGATCGGCAAAGATGTTCTGATCGTGGAGGATATCATTGACTCAGGAAGAACTCTCAGCTACCTGATCGAAATCCTGAAGGGAAGAAATCCAAACAGCATCCGTCTGTGCACACTGCTGGACAAACCGGAACGCAGGGTAAAAGACGTAAAAGTAGACTACTGCTGTTTTAATATTCCGGATGAATTTGTAGTAGGATATGGTCTGGATTACGCACAGAAATACAGAAATCTTCCGTTTATCGGGGTGGTTGAATTAGAAAACCAGGATTGAAAGGAGACAGCAGCAGGTGAATAAACAGTCAGGCAGAATTGGCCTGTATCTTGTATTGATCGTGATGTTGGTTGCCGGATACTTTTATCTGAACAATCAGGTAGCATCACAGAGCAGTTACTCAATGGAAAGTATGAAACAGGCAGCAGAGGATGGTAAGCTTTCTTCTGCAAAAATCTACCAGAACAGGGAAGTGCCTACCGGTTCCGTTGTTGCGGATATCGAAGGTGAAGGGAAGAAAAAAGTATATGTAACAGATGTTAAAGACGCACAGAAGCTTCTGGAAGGCTACGGCATTCATCCGGAAGTGGCAGATGTTCCGCAGGAAAGTGTATTTATGACAACATTTTTTCCGGTACTTCTCACAGGTGGGCTGGTGATTTTCCTGTTTCTTATGATGAACCGTCAGATGTCAGGAGGCGGAGGTAATGCCAAGATGATGAATTTTGGAAAGAGCCGTGCCCGAATGATGCTGCCGGATGACAAAAAAGTTACATTTCAGAATGTGGCAGGTCTTCAGGAAGAAAAAGAAGATCTGGTCGAGGTTGTTGATTTTTTGAAAGCTCCACAGAAATATACAAATGTTGGAGCAAGGATTCCGAAAGGAGTGATCCTTGTAGGTCCTCCTGGAACAGGTAAGACACTTCTTGCAAAAGCAGTTGCCGGAGAAGCGGGAGTTCCGTTTTTCTCTATTTCAGGATCTGATTTTGTAGAGATGTTTGTCGGTGTCGGCGCATCCCGCGTACGTGACCTGTTTGAAGAGGGCAAGAAGCATGCACCATGTATCATCTTTATTGATGAGATTGATGCAGTTGCCAGACAACGTGGTACTGGAATGGGTGGTGGACATGATGAAAGAGAGCAGACTCTGAACCAGCTTCTAGTAGAGATGGATGGTTTCGGTGTAAATGAAGGAATTATCGTTATGGCGGCTACCAACCGTGTGGATATCCTTGATCCGGCGATTCTTCGTCCTGGCCGTTTTGACCGTAAGGTTGCAGTAGGCCGCCCGGATATCAAAGGAAGGGAAGAAATCCTCAGAGTTCATGCAAAAGACAAACCGCTTGGAGAAGATGTGGATCTTGCACAGATCGCGCAGACAACTTCCGGTTTTACAGGGGCAGATCTTGAAAACCTTCTGAATGAGGCTGCGATCATGGCTGCCAGATCAGGACGCAGTTATATTACACAGCTGGATATCAAGCATGCATTTATCAAAGTTGGTATCGGGGCAGAGAAACGAAGCAAAGTTATTTCTGAGAAAGAGAAGAAGATCACAGCATATCATGAGGCCGGACATGCGATCTTATTCCATGTACTTCCGGATATGGATCCAGTATATACGATTTCCATTATTCCTACCGGAATGGGAGCCGCAGGATATACCATGCCTCTTCCTGAAAATGATGACATGTTTAATACCAAAGGCAAGATGTTGCAGGATATTACGACACTTCTGGGTGGACGTGTTGCTGAAGAAATCATCTTTGGGGATATTACAACAGGTGCATCAAATGATATTAAGCGTGCAACCAGTACAGCACGTGCAATGGTCATGCAGTATGGTATGTCTGACAAGCTTGGGCTGATCACTTACGGGGATGACGGAGATGAAGTCTTTATCGGACGTGATCTGGCACATACCAGAAGCTACAGTGAAGAAGTTGCAAAAGAGATTGACAAAGAGGTTCATGATATTATTGACCGTTGCCATGCAGATGCAAGAAAGATTATTTCTCAGCATATGGATGTTCTTCATAAGTGTGCAGCACTTCTTTTAGAGAAGGAAAAGATTCAGCGCGATGAGTTTGAGGCACTTTTTACATCAGAAAATGATGTGGCAGAAGAATAGAGTGTACAAAGTGCATAAAAACAAATACTAAATTTTGTGAAGTTTGTGCACACTTTTGGAGGGAGTCATGGTACTATAATAACCGTAAAAACCCCCCAATACATTATATAGTTTTTGCTACACCCCATAAGAAGAAATACCTTCTCCAAAAAAGACAGCTTATCCCGCTGTCTTTTTTACTGTCTGAAAAAACCGCTAATTTAGCCGGTTCTGCGATGTCTGGCAGTAGGTGACAGCAGGGTGACAGCAGCCCCGAGAGACAATGACAGCAGCATTGGACCGAAAAATAGTAAAAAATCGGCCCGATGCTGTTTTTTTATGTTCTAAATTACATTAATTCAATGCACAATTAAAACAAAATAATTTAAGAACCATTTTGGCGCTATCTGCTGCCCCAAAACTTCTTTTTTTCTGATTATTCTGTATATTAACCGTAGCACTAAAACAGAAGGCTACAGGAGATATGGAAGAGAGAAAAAAGAAAGCTTTATACAAACTCTAGCAGGCGGTGTTGGATATACGGCTATTCATCTGTGAACGCTTAAAACGCTCGATATCGGTCATAAATGAAGACGGTGGGAATTTCTTCACCATACTACGCTGGAACTCCAGAAACGGCCGTATACACATGATATAGGGCGCTTCTGCACGATGATTTGTGAGGATTCCGTAGAGGTAGATACCTTGGAGAAAGCAAAAACTATTCCGAGCATCTGTTTTCCTAGAGGCATGGAAAGATAGAAAGAAGTGTTGTAGCATGATAAGTGCATTCATAATTGAAATAATCGCTCTAGCGTATGTTATATATTGTGCTATCATATGTAATAGATGGGAGGAACGAGAGATGATAATTGATGACAGACCATATATTCCTGATCCGGGAGAACTCGGTAACACAATCTATGTTACAGCACAAAAACGGGGAAAAAATGGCAATGTAAAGAAAATAATTGCCCTGAGGACTGTCGGCGGGATTCATACGGTGGAAATGATTAAGAGGCTGCGGCTAGAGACGGATGACAGCTGCGTTACAATCAGCATTGCAGCAGAGCCGGAGCGTGAGGTTGTGGAGGATGAAAGAGAATTTTTAAAAATTGTAAAAAAGATGATGAAATAAAACAGCCCCGGTCGTGCACGGGGCTGTCAGACTGTAGTTAATACACAGTTCTAATTCTTTTTTCTACTATTTTACCTTAACTTTCTTTGTATTGCTCCACTGAGAGAATAGGTATCCGCCATTTCCTTTTCTATAAGAACGAATCTTTACATAATATTTTTTGCCTTTTTTCAAACCAGACAAAGCATAATTGGTAGTTTTGGCATTTTTGATTATTTTTGAGGTTGCATTTTTAAATTTACTGTTTGTACTGTATATGATTTGATAACCCTGGCAACCTGCACCTTTTTTCCATTTTACCTTAACTTTTTTAGAAGACGATGCTTTCACAGAAATAAGTTCTACTTTTTTTAGATTAATGATGAAGGAGGTCTTTCCAGTATATCCTTTATATTTCCCTTTGCCGATAACTGTTGCTGTGGCTATGCCTGCATATTTGTTATTTTTCCAGCTAACTGTATAATATTGGGAAGTGATTTTTTTTCCTTTTACATAAACGGTAAGTTTGGGTTTCTGTGCCTTGCCAGTGTAATAAAAGGTCTTTGCCTGGACTTTTACTGTAAATACAGGCGCATTTGCTTGGGTATTTCCGTTTTGTGAATTATTGGGAGTTGGTGTTGTAACTGGCTTTTTGGACGGAATTGGAGTGGTTTTCGGCTTTTCAGATGGAGTTGTTTTCTGAATAATTTTAAAAGTACCGCTTACTTTTCCTATATAACGTTCTCCATTTCCAATTACAGTGACTTTTGCAGTGCCAACTTGTATATTATTTTCGTAAATCACCTGATATCCGGCATTTGAATTCAGTGGCTCTCCGCCCACATTCATCGCATATTCGGATGGATAAAGCTGTATCAGTGGTTTAATTGCATTTCCTGTATATGTCTGAGCTGCGATTGGTCTCATGTAATAATATTCCAGAGATTCGTATTCGCGACGCCCACTATAATTGCCTCGCAGATTTACCACGAAAGTACATATCTGATGATCGGCTTCTCTGTAAGAACTGCTGTAACAGTAGTAATCTGTCCGATTAGTTAGTTTTGTTCCGTGATAATAAACTTCCAGTCTATTTTCCAGAGCTTCGTCTGGTGTTCCATAGGATTCATAATTAAAACTGGTGCATTTTACTGTGATTTTATCTGAGATAGCCAGCGGACGTATGGTAAAATATTTGGAGGTGCGTCCAGTATATTTACCAATTCCTTTAATTTGTACAGATGCCATGGTACTTGCATTTACATTGTCATAATAACTTACTGTATAGTCGGTTCCCTCCTGAAGAAGGGTTGTGCCATCATAAACTTCAGGTTCCGGTGTATAAGCAGTACCAGAATAAACAAAATCCGGAATGTCTTTGATTGTCAGACTGGAAACATAGATTCTTGGTAAAATCAAAAATTCTTTCTGTATACTGCCGGTGTAATTTCCGATTCCTCGGATGATGACTCTCGCTGTTCCTGCTGATGTATTACTATAATAGGTAGTGGTATAGGAAATATCTTTCTCCAGCTTTTCTCCATTGTCATAGATTTCGATTTCTGGTTCATAAGCACTTCCGTTCTCATACCGAGATGGGATATCTGCAATCTGCATATCTGAGATATCTTTCTTACACTTAATCATCAAAGTGGCGGTTTCGGCATTTCCCTGTCTGACTGCCGCAGAAATGATTGCTGTTCCAGGCCTTTTTCCGATAACTGTTCCATTGGCATCCACAGATGCGATTGAAGGGTCGCTGCTTGTCCACACAAAAGAATCTGCTGATAGTCCGCAATAATGTCTTTCCCATCCAGGATTTAGTCTTCCAGGTTGTAGTTTTTCAGATTTTCCACATATAACTATAAAATCAGAAGTCTGATCGTAACTGTTTAGATTAAATTGAATCTTTGAATTAGTTTTTTCCACGATTTCGACTGGCGTTTTAGTTTTACGATCGTTTCCGGATGTAATAGGAGTTGTAGCCTCCTTATCCGAAAATAGTTGTACCCAGTAGTGGATACTTCCACGGGTATAGCAGCCAATTCCAATACTTTTGTGAGCAGAACCCAACATATTATATCGATGGCCATCTGAATCCATCCATTGTGTGAAAGTTGCGGATGCGGTGCTGTTTCCGGCGGCTATATTCTCTGCGGAGCAACCAGATGTTACAGTAAAACAAAGAGAACCATTTGGCCTTGTGTGAGAAAAATTTACTGCACATTCCACTGCTCTTTGCATTGCTGCGTCCATAAGAGTCTGGTCCATAGTGAGAGTTCCTCTTCCTTGTGCAGTACGCTCCTCATTGAGATAATCCAGCAACTCAAATGCCTTTGTGTAATAAAGGGTGCCATCCACATTTACTGTATAATGATCTCCTACAGCAGCTTGCGCACTTACCATACTGCTAACAAGAAATAATATGCCAAATAGGATACCTGTTAGATAGTAGCGAACTGTCTTTTTCATATTTTCTCCTCCTTTGTACTTTTATCTGTTTGGGGTGATTTTCTTGTGATTTTCGAACAAACAGATTTTTTCTAATATATTAACACATATTATTTTACTGGAAAAGTATTTGCCTAGCTTATAATTCTTATCTGCTCTAATATAATGGGGAGCGTAAGTTGTGACTTCCCTGAAACAAATATTCAGGGAAGCCATTTTTGATTTTTTTAGTAAGTGTTATTAACGATTTGAATTATAAACTTCGTCATAAATATCATATAAAAGTGAGACTAAATCACCACTTGGATAGTTAAGACTTGCAAAATATTCCAGAGGCTGATTCTTTAAGTGATTTGTGATATCTTCATAAATTTTAATGGCATTTTTATCTCTTGGGTCATCTTCACTTTGAGAACATGCAAACAGTTTACATGCCTTTTTTAATTCTGATTTTCCAGCAGCACTTTTATCTTTTTTCAAAATTTCGAGATACTCATAACGCTGGAGGTACAGTGAAAAGATATTGTATAAAAGGTCTTTTCTCTTCCATCTTGCATTGCTAAATACTGAGGACAGTACTTCCATGATATCTTCCTCGTTATAGTCATTTTCATTGTTGTTTGTGTTTGAATGATTTTTGCACATATATTTATCCTCCCTTATAATTCTACGATTTTGACTTTATCAGCATCTTCGCCAAATATTTCTTTTACAAATTCAGTTACCTGTTTTCTGCTAGCATCGCCCATAAATCCGGTCAATGTGTTATTGATTAAATAAAATTTTGTTTCTTGTGACTGTTTGATTAATTTATTGCTCATAGAATTGCACATCCTTTTCTGCCTTTTTTTGTTACACGTTCAATATGCGTGGTTTTTTGAAAGATTGAAAAAATTTTGAATTTTTTTATGTGTTGTATTTGTGATATTCGATTTTCATCTTAAGGTCCATCCCATACTTTTCAATAAAGTATCTTTTTTAGAAGCAGATTCCTGAAAATGGTCAAGAAATTCTACATTATTTACAACAGAAATATCATTGGATTCCTCATAGTCTGCATGAATTTGCATAATATTTTGAGCGAGAGTATACTTTCTTCCACAGCGTCGTTCAAGTTCATTAATTACCAGCAATTTAAAAATGGTAGCATCTTTGGCTAAATCCTCCAGAGAATCGATTTGGGTATCCAATTGGTCCATAGCAATGAATACATTACGGAAATTCTTTCCACACTTATATTCTATGTAGTCGTATTTTCCGTTATATAGATACATAAAATTGACTCTGATGTCGACAGGGAGGGACTCTTCAAGTTCGGTAAATAAAGTTTTAACAGAGGCTTTATAATATTCATAATCATAGATAGTGGTTCGGCTTGCGAAAACATCCCATCTATTTTGGCGATAGAGATAGAAGCCAATTTTATTTCTTACTTTAGATTTACTGATAAATCCAGTAGGTTCAATATCTTTTACCATTTTTGAACAGCATTTCAGATAAAGTGCAACCTGAAGAAAATTGGCAATATTCATACAGTCAGTTGTAGAGTGCATTGATGAAGTATCAAATGCATCAAGGATGTGCATCATACGAAAATCAAGATTAGTATTGTAAATCATATAAATTCTCCTTTGCTAATTTTTTTATAAGTCTCGCCATGGAAATTGTTTTAATGGCCTTTTTTTGTTGTGTTTGGGTTTGCTTTTTTGACTTGGCCTTTTGCGAGGCTCAGTCAAGGCTATCTTTACAAAAGCTTTTTCAGAGTACGTAATAATATTGCTGTATAAATATTTTAACATCTCATTAGGTTCATCAAATTGAAGTGGTATACAGTCAATGAAATAGATAAATTCTTTATATTTTTCTCTTGAAATTCGTGGAACAAATCCTTGATGAGAGGACATGTAACATACATCGTCATAGAATTTATCAAAGTGTATATTGTGCAGTAAGCGGGTTAGTTTTCGAAAAATCCCGTTTAAAAAGGTTAAGTAGGGTTCATCATTATTAATTAAATCAATTAAAGTGTGCCAATAGTGGTCAGAATAGTTTTTTCCACTTTTGCCTGTATAGGGATATTCAAAAAAAGGTTTTCGGGCTTTTCCAATTAATCCATCGTGTTTTAAGGCATAATTGGAATAATATTTGTATAAGGCTAAACCTGCTATATTTGAAAAGCAGTGGTCTCGAAAATGCCAAAGGCTGCATGCGTTGGGTCTGTAGTTGTTGGAATATGATAAATAATATCTGGGCCATCCAAATCTGGTTCGATAGAGTTCATATTTTCCATAGGTAGAGGATAGCCATTGAGACTTCTGTATTGTAAAGTCTTCAAGATGATATACGTGATAGCTTAAGCGTTTCTGGGGCTGATAGGTTGTGTGGGGCCAGCCTTGGCTGGCTATACGACAATACCTGGGCCAATAGCTTTGAAGAATTTTTATAAATAAACGGTTTGTGAGCTCAGTCTTTGTTTTTGAAATTAAATCTGGGAGAACTAAATTTGCGGAATACAACTGATCAGGGGGATAATCATATCCGTCAATTTGCAGTATCCCGTTTGAATACTCTTTGACATTTATCATGATTTAAAAGGTCCTTTCTTGAATTTATATCTTTGTTTTTTTGTTCGCGAGTTTTTTATTACAAATTCATTATGGCATAAAAGAATCTACTATGCAAAATAGCTATAAATTCACTAATGCAAAAAATAATTCACATTTTTTTCACAAAATTATAAAAAATATCTATTAAATGTATTTTTTTAAAGAAGCTAATTTAGCATATTAAATATGAGAGGATATTTATGAGGAGGTGAAGAGAATGTATATCTTGAATAAAAGTTGTAAATGTGCTCTTAATAGTAAATCTATTGAAGCCTTATATGTGAATGATAATAAACTCGTAGCAATGACAAATGGAGGCAGACCATATGTTATAAACAAATATAAAGACGAAGAGACAGCACAAATGGCTATGGAGTTTCTTATTAGTGAGATTAAGGAATAATACACTGAAAAAATTCTCAATTTATTGTTTGACAGTTCTGAATGAGGCAGGTACAATAATTATATTACAATTTTTGTATATACGTTAAATAATATGAGCTGTGTAGCTTCTTTTTTTTAATCAAATACTAAAGTATAATGGAGTATATAGTAAAGTGTTATACATCTAATAAAACCTTAGGGTTATCGGTACAATATAAGTACCATAGACCAGAGGAGAGGTGTATATTACTTGTGCGTAGAGGAGTATATTCCATTGAGAATAACAGAATTATGTGAAAAACGAGGGTATACAAAGTATCGCTTGTCTCAACTTACTGAAATGTCACAAACGGCTTTGGGGAATATTTTGAATAAAAAGAGTATACCTACAGTTGTGACGCTTGAGAGAATATGTGATGCATTTGGAATTACACTGGCCCAGTTTTTTGCAGAGGATGGTGGGAGATTAAATTTAACAGAAGACCAAAATGAAATACTTGAGATTTGGGATAACTTAGAGTCAAAAGAAAGAGAAATTTTGATGACCTTTATAAGGAGTCTAAAGAAGTAAGAACAGTTCAAATATAATTAGGACTGTTCTTCTTTTTTTGTCTGAAGTGTCGTTAGCAATTTCGATGGTAAAAGTGCTTTATCAATTGACAGAAAGCGAGACGGGGGGGGTAAAATAGGTGAATAGAGAGGTACACTGCTGACGCAATAGAACATAAGTAACATTATGCACAAGAAAAAGGGAGAAAACGTATATGACAAATGAGTTACAGGAATTTATAGCTCAAAATGAAAAAGAACAAAAAATGTACCTGACGATACAACATATAGGATTTAAGATATATTGTTTTGGAAAAAATGGGATAAGTTTGGAAAATTATGACAGGTACGAGCTGACTGCGAAAACAAGAATTTATGGCCATATTTTTATATTAGTAGGGATTGCCTTTTGGACAGTTTTTAAATGGTCAAAAGTCTGGCCAGCTTTCGTTATTTATATTGCAGCACATTGGATTATAAAAACCATAGGTGAACAGATTTGCGGAATATGTGAACCGAAATTGAACAAAATTCAGATAGATTGTCAGAAAAAATTGGATGAGTTTACAAAGATGAATTATCAACAGATGGGTATTTGGAGGTTGGCAGACCATGACGAAGTGAGAATGAAAGAACACAATCTGATTATAAGCGAGAATACGTTTACAGGAGATTTTCATTCAAATATTGCACCTATACATATTTGTTGTCTGAAGAATTCGACACAGGAATTGTGGAATGCTGAGGATTTGGAAAATAATTTTATAGATATGAAAAAAAATATTGCATCATCAGAGTTTAACCAAAAATTCCAGATATTTGTTCCGAAAGACAGGGAGAGGGATAGTATGAAAATGCTTTCGCCAACAACACAGATTGTACTGGTGAAATCAAGTGCATTTGAAAGAATTAGTGCTGTACATATCTATTCTGACCGTATTTGTGGTGTTATGGAACCGCAACTTGTCCGACCGGAAAGATGTGTCGATGCTTACAAATATCAATTGCTGAGAGGCTTGTTTTCAGAGGTGGAAGAATATTGTCAGAACATGCGAAAGACAGCGGAAGAAGTTTGGAAGATGTATGAGCAGTTTACGGATGTAATGAATTAGAATAAAAAAAATGTTAAAGGAAAGAGAGCATAAGTATTATGAAAATTATAATTGTATTAATCATTATAGCGGTATATGTAGTAGTTACAAGAAATAAATTCAACGAACTTAAAAATGCAATCAAACATGAGGGTTCAGATATTGGAATCCAGATTGCCAAGCGAACGGCTTGCCTGAATGATGCGTTAAATATCGTAAAACTGAGTTACGAAAAAGAGATTGCAGGAATTGAGAAACTAACTGTAAATGACAGACTTGAACAGTTAGCTTTTCTGGGACAGAAATATCCGGAACTGCAGTCAATTAATGGATATCAGGAAGCATTGAGACAGGCAATGGAGCTGAATAAAGATATCTCTGCAGCCCGTGAACTGTTAAATGGAAATATTAGAATGTACAATACAGCAATTACGAATTTTCCGGGTAATCTTGTAGCATCTATGTTCGGATATGTAGAAGAAAAGTATATTGATGAAGAAAATTATGAAGAAAATAAAAAAATTGACAAATCAGAAGTGAATTTTGATCAATTTTAACACAGGAAACAAAATTTACTGCTGACAAAAAAGTGTTGGCAGTATTTTTTTGGAAAAATATAAAACCTGACGTTTCCTTCACTCGTCTATAGAGTAGAAAAGAGCATGGAGGTAAAAAGAAAATGATATGTAATAAATGCGGAAAAGAAAATCAGGAAGGCGCGAATTTCTGCAGATATTGTGGAAACTCACTGCAAAAAGATCTGGCAGCTCTGATTGAAAAAGCAAAAAGAAATGATCAGGAGGCGATATCAGAACTTTACTGGTATAGTTCTTCTGAATTGCTCAGAGTGGTAAAAGTCATGGTCAAAGACGATGATACAGTAAATGACATTTTACAGGATACATATATTAAAGCATTTGCAAGACTGGATCAGCTTCAGAATCCGGAACGTCTGATTCCGTGGCTGAAGGTGATCGCAAACAATACTGCAAAAGACTGGCTGAAGAAAAAGAAACCGATACTTTTTTCGGAAATGTCTAATCAGGAGGGAATGGATGGCCTTTCATTTGTAGAAACACGTGAAAGTACTGACATAGATGTAAATCCTGAAATGGCAGCGGATGAAAAAGAAGTGCAGAGACTTGTGATGGAAATTCTGGACCAGCTGCCGGAAGACCAGCGAATGGTTGTTGGTATGTTTTATTATGAAGAAATGCCGGTAAAAGATATTGCAGAGACTCTTGGGGTAAGTGAAAATACTGTCAAAAGTCGATTGGTTTATGCTCGTAAGAAAATAAAAGAGCAGGTTTTGGAACTGGAAAAACAAGGAACAAAGCTCTACACAGTTGCTCCGTTTGTATTTTTCCTGTATCTGCTTCGCAGACTGGAAAGTATATCAGTGGGTGTATCAGAAATACAGTCTTTGCAGAATATTATCGAGTCAGGAATTTCTACTGCTTCAGAAAGTACAATGCCAGTTGATACTGAAGAAGCAATGACAACAGAAAGTGGAAAGGCAGTACAACCTTCAGAAAAAAGTGCAACTTCAGGTGAAAGTGGAAATGTCAAAAAGTCTTCTAAAATAGCAAAATCAGTAGTAAAAGAAAATGCATCCAAAGCAGTAAACGGAACGGTTGCAAAGACAGCGGCCAGACATGCCGGAATCAAGGTCGCATCCTTGATTTTGACCGGTGCAGTTGGGGTAGGTGGTATCACTTATGGACTTGTCAAAAACTGGGATCGACTGCCTTTTGTAGCGGATAAAGTAGTGTCGACTTCGGAACAGAAGCAGGATTCGAACACAACGACCGAAGCGGAAGAAAGTACAGAACCAACACCAACTGTGGCAGTGGAAGAAACTCCTTCTGCAGAGAATGCGGAAAATAAAGAAAATGGAGAAACAACAGCTACAGAAACACTCACACCGACAGAAGAGAGAAAAATTTACAATACTTTTTATGAGAATTACGTGCAGGAACAGAATCTGCAGGTGCTCAGTGATGGATTTACAACTGCGTATGATCTGAACAGTGGATATTCTAATGATGTGTTACTGGCTGCATGTGTACAGGATTTTGGTGGAGATGGTAAACAGGAATTGCTTTTGGTACGTACGAGAGGGAAAGAAAAAGAAGAGTACAGCAGCAATTATACAGATATGGAAAAAGTCTGGTATCTGGAACTGTATGGAATTGATGGTACGGAAGTACAGGCAAGACAGTATTACGAGATACCGGACAGCGACCTGAATTCTTATATGGAAGGTGTTGAAGAGCAGGTTGGTATAAGAACGATGGACGATTCCTGTTACATAGAAAGATATGGAATGGAACAGCCGGGACATGGTGCTTCACTTTATAAATACACATTCCTTAAGATTACAGATACGAATCTCCAACTGGAAGATGAAATAAAATATATGTTTGGAGCAACCTATGGAGAATGTACGGTTAATGGAACGGATTATTACACTGGAAATGCAGATTCAGATATCGTGAATGTAGAGAATGTACTTATGAAATATGCTCTGGATCCGGGAGATGCCGTAGGTGAGCCGTTAATCTCGGATTTATACAGAGAAAGACAGATGGATGCTCCGACGTACAGCCAACAGGATACATTTTCCGTGCGAAATGATTTTATACCAGCATCAGATCAGACAACGCAGATAGAAACTACAGACAGTACAGAAGAAACAAATACAGGTTTAGATGATGACACAATGAAGGCTCTCAAATTGATTGAAGGAACCTGGTATACATGTGGAGGTACCCCATACCATTATAAAATTGTGTTTGATGGAAATGATGTGAAAGCATATTTACCAAATTCAGATACAGTTGATTATGAACGTATAGTCAGTAACGTGACACTAACAGATTATGGGTATTTTTTTCAGATATCATATGAGAATGGTAGTTATGGATATCGATGGGATAAGAATGATTCAGAAACTTTGGCGCTTGTGAATACAACAGACCCATATAGTACGGAGGGATACAGTGGAACGGACAGTTTGACCAGAAATAAATAAAAAAATTTAAAAAATATAAAACCTGCTATTACTTTCGCTCGTCTATAGAGTAGAAAGGAGAGATGGCATGAATGACAAAGACATTGAAAAAATGATTACATCGGCAGCAGACCATTTGCCAATACCATGGGAACGTCTGTGGTTGATATTGCAGAGAATACTGCAATACACGCTGAAAGAAAATGAAACGGGAACAGAGAACAAAGAAAAATAAGAAGATACAGGGAGGAGAAAGAAATGTTCTGTCCAAATTGTGGAATTGAGATTAAAAATCCAGAGGCTTTTTGCCCGAACTGTGGAACGAGATTACCACAGGATATTTCGGTAACAAATGATGTACAGGAGAAGCAAGAAAAAAGTGCAACCAGAAAAATGCCTCAGGAAAAAGTGCAGCTAAAAGCACACAGAGAACAGTGCACGGAAGAAGTAAATGAAAAAGCTCCACAGAATTTACCGAAAACAGTGCAGAAAAAGTACAAAAAATCAGGCGCCGGTAAAGTAATCATACCAATTGCAGTTGTGGCAGTAGCCGTAGGCGGATACTTTTTTGTATATCAAAATAAAAATGTGATTGATTTGAATAGATTTTATACATTGACATTAAGCGGGTATGATGGAAATGGTTCTGCTGAGTTAACATTTGACTCTGAGAAGTTTGAGCAAGAGTACAAAGACAAACTGACATTGAATGAAGCTTCTGCAAGAAAATGGGCAGAGGAGCAACAGCAGGATGCAGATTATGCGGATATGATTGTAGAGACTTTCCAGGATTATGACCCGATTGAGACAATGTGTGATGCACTGGAAAATAATTTTTATACGATTTCACAGTCTGAGGAACTGAAAAATGGTCAGACAGTTACATTTGAATGTAATAGCCAAGAACTGGAAGATGCACTAGAGGCTGCGTTTGGATATGAATTTAAAGATTTAAAAGATTATAAAGTAGAAGGACTGAAAGAGGTTACAGAGTATGACCCTTTTGAAAACCTTAAGGTTACATTCAAAGGAGTAAATGGAGAGGGAACTGCCGAGGTTGAGAAGCCAGATGATAAAATAAGTGACCATTTGAAGTTTTATGTTTACGATGATAGAGATTTATCAAATGGAGATGTAGTAGTTGTCTGGCTGGCTAATGTAGTAGAAGACCTTCAGGAAAAAGATGACATAATCGTAACACGAACCCATGAAGAGGTTGAGGTGTCTGGTTTAGCTGAACCAACACCGACTCCGATTCCGAGCCCAAGTCCGACCCCGACGGCTGCTCCGGTTGCGAGTCCGACCCCGATGCCGACGGCTACACCTGCTCCGGCAGAGGCTGCTACACAGGCAGATACATCCGGGACAGCGGTAAATGTTGAATCTGGTCCGGCTTTACGAAGTGATTTCTACAAAGATGGTCAGATTACGGGAACAGATCCGGAATATATTATTCCAGACAGTTTGAATCGAGAACTTACCTATTCAGATATTGCAAATCTGAGTGCAAGAGGTCTCAGCTTTGCACGAAATGAAATGATGGCACGTATGGGCCGTGGATTTAAGAATCAGGAACTGGCAGATTATTTTAAGTCTACATCATGGTATCAGGAAACGGTATCACCGGAAGTATTTGATGCGCAGGGACTTCCGTCTATTGTGGAGGCGAATGCAAGCCTGATGATGGATGAGGAATTGAGACTGAATGGTGGAGAACTGGCAATCAAGTAGCTGGAAAGGAATGGAGTGAAGAAGATGAAGGGAAAAAAAGTGGCATCATGGATACTTGCCGGTGTGATCGTGGCCGGAGGCATTGGATATGGTGCAGTAAAAAATGCAGATAAACTTCCTTTTGGCCAGAGTAAGATGAAGGTGGTATATAAGAATGACACGAATCAGGGACAGGAAGCAGATGCAGAAGAGGAAGAGGCAGTTCAGCAGATCGATGTAGGAGAAGATACAGAAGATACGGATTCCTATTCGTATGTGGATGATGGAGAACAAGAGGATGTGTATGTTCCTCCGGAAGTATCATATGAAGGTGGATGGGATGCATATCTGGCAAATCATCAGGATGTTGCAGAAAGTGTTAGAGAAACTGCTGCGGAAGCAAAAGCGAATGCAGCAAAGGCAAATGATAATTCTGAAACGGATCAGCAGGTTCAGACAGAGAATCAGCCGGAGACAAATGAGCCTGTGATGGAATCCGGGTATTACTCAGCAGTATTAAATCCAAATTCTGACAGCTCAACTCATGGAGTGATAAAGGCAGTTGAATATGATGAAAGTTCTATCACGTTTTATGGAACATTCAGTAAATCTGAATCAGATGATTTTGCGGCATATGATGTTTTGTCTGATGGAACGTATACATTTGAATTGACTCCACAGACGGAATATTGTGGTTGGGAGCAGGATGAAAAATATCCATGGTCAAAAGAAGATGCATTACGTACATGTCAGCGTTTGAATGGATTGGGAGTAAGACTCAAAGTAACAGATGGAAAAATTGAAGAAATGTCTTTTGGTTCTTAAGAAGCAATTTGAAAATGAATGATAGTGATACAAACACAGGGAGGAAAGAATATGTATTGTACAAAATGTGGAAGAAAACTGGAAGATGGAGAAGTGTGTACCTGTACACAGAAAACACAGGCACCGCATATGCAGGCTGATACGGCACAGGTAAAGAAAATGCAGATAGAACAGCCAGGAGAAAAACAATTTGAAGAATACATAGTGAAACCGGAACAAACGAAAACAGCACAGTCGAGGCAGGAGCAGACACATGCTCAGACAGCAGGTGAGCAGGAAACACAGAAAAAGAAAGTATTTAAGGATGTTCATCTGAATGAAAAGGATGCTGAATGGGCGAAGGAAAAGGGAACAGAGGCGGCAGGAACTATAAAAGAAATTGGTAAAAAAATGCTGTGTACACTCAAAAAACCTGTATCTTATGCGGCAGAGATGGCAGAAAACGAGGCTGGAAATGACGGATTTAAGCTGATTGTCACAAAAGCGGTGGTATTGACCGTTATTATACTGCTTGTGGCAGTTTCTATTGGAAAAAAACTGCAAGGATGGATAGAGATACCGTATGGTAATGTATTGCTAATGATGGTAGCTGTTACATTGGGAGCGGACTGGCTGAAAACAGCACTGCTGAGAGTTTTCAATGGAGTATTTAAGGGAAATGCTTCTAAAAATGCAATGTATGCAGTTGTGGGTACACGTGCGGTATATGATTTGGCAACAATTTTAGTAACAGTGATATTATTCAAGTTTGTTGATGTAATTGCATTAGGCATCGGAGCTGCATTAGTTTTGTTGGGCATTTATGTTGAGTTTGCAGCCTATATTCATGTTGTTGAAATGAATGAAGACAAAAAAGTCATTGCGTTTTTTATTGCCAAGATATGTACATTGATTATTGCATTACTTGTAGTTGTGGCATTAGGTAAAGATATTCTTTATATTATAAGTAACTGGAATAATATTGGATATTATATGAATTAAAAAATTTGAAATGAAGAAAAGGGAATATGGAAATGGGAAAAATAAAGAATTTTTTTGAAAACAGATGGGATGATTTAATGTTGACGGTATCTTCTGTAACGACGAGGCGGAAAATTCTGGATGTAATTTTGGGGTGGCTGATGTGGTATTTTATCATATGGCTGTTATGTCTGCTGACACCAGATGAGTTGGCACAGCAGTTCTTTCCTCATATTAATTATGCAAGGTCAGGTTTTAAATGGATGGTTGCTTTTTATCCTGTGAATCTCTATCTTTTTCATGGTGTAAGTGTCGAGTCAGACAAGGAAGTACAGGAAGCATATGCAAGAGCGGAAGGAAAAAGATTTTATACTTATAGGCCTCATGTGGATCATGTGCATGGAGGGTTTCGGCTGTATCTTTTATTTGCAGTCTGGTTTGTGGTAATCGGAGTAGCAGATGAAATTCTTCCCAAATTTTTATGGAACATCTTTATTTGTATTCCAATGGCTATATGTTTTCTTCCTGAAATTAAAATCGTGTGTGGGGGAATAAAGGATATTTTGAAAAAGCACTGAGGGATTGGGAAAAGGATTATATAAGTTTCAAAAAATAAAAAAATTTATAAAAAAATAAAACCGGCTGTTGCTTTCAATCGTCTATAGAGTAGAAAGGAGAAAAAAGCAGAAAAATCAGCCTGAAAATGAGCGTTCAGGTATCAATTATAAAAAATATAAAATAACAGGAGGATTCTACTATGGAAACAACAGCAGCAAAAAATTATCTGGAGAACACAAATCTGAAATTTAAATTTAAAGCAGGTGCAGCAATCGGAACAGCAGCATATCTTCTGATTCTTGTATTAATTGAGGAAATTGCAGGAGTCGTATTACCGTCATTTTGGGGAGATATTTATCTGATCGGCGGCATTGCTTTGATGGTGATAACAGGAAGTATCTTTAAGGCACTGAAAGTTGCAAAAGGAGTTTTTAAATGGGGATATCTGCTGACACCATTTGTATTATTCGATGTTGTCATTGCAGTGATTGCCGGCGGTTTTGTACTTGGAGTACAGCTTGTACTTCCGTTTATTCCGATGGCGCTGGATACACTTGATTTATACAAAGAACGCCAGAATGCAAAACAGTATTTATAAGAGCAGAGGAGGAAATCAGTATGAAGAAACAAAAAGGATTTAATATAGTTTTAAAAATTATGGCAGTGATTCTTTCGCTTGGAATTGTAATAGGATGCATGAACACAGAACCAGTGCAGGCAGCAAAAAAATCATCAGGAACTACATATTATGCCACTTTGCTGAACCACAAAAGAGGCGGCAGAAGTGGTAATAGCAAGTACTGGCTGCCGGGAACGACAAAAGTTACCTATAATAAAAATTCCATTACGTTTTATGGTTCATTTTCCAAGGCTAAGAAGATTCCATTTACTTATTCGAAAAAGAATTTCCAGAAATATGGAAAGCGAACGTTTAAGTTAACTTCTGCGACAAAGTATTATACAGCAGAGCTTGATGGAAATTATCGGATTTCAAAGACAAGAGCATTAAGATGTTGTAAGAGATTAAATGGCCTATCTGTCGGGTTAAAAGTAAAGAATGGAAAAGTTGTTTCTATGACATTCGGTTCATGATTAACATAGATATATGAAAATTCATATATAAATTATCCAGAAGGAGAGGAAAGTTATGTTAGGAGAAAGAGTGAAAAAATTTACGAAACTGATGTTTACAGGTTTGACGATGGCGCTGTGTGTAGTGACGTTTTCACCGGCAGCAAAGGCAGAAGCAGCGACCTTGCAGGAGAGTGAACCGAATGATAATCCGGCACAGGCAAACCAGTTGCCACTGAATACGTGGGTGAAGGGGAAGATGGATGATGAATATGATTACGATGTGGATTGGTACCAATTTACGATTCCTAAACGCGGAGTTTCTCAAATTGAGATGATACCCGATAGTACTAATACATCAGGAGCAGGCTGGAAGGTTAGCGTACAGGATGTAAACCGACATGAAATGCTTCAAATATCTGGACGTACAGCAGAGAGCTATAAATTGGGTTTAGCACCGGGGAAGTATTATATGAAGGTCAGTGGGATACATCAAACGTTTGTGGATAATACGCATCCATATAATTTAAGGATTAATTATAGTGAATCAGAAGAGTGGGAAATAGAACAATATTATGAAAATAAAAACTTTTCAAATGCCAATAATATATTGCCAAACAAAAAATATACAGGAAATATGTATAGTGAAAGAGATGTTGATTATTATCGAGTTAAAATAAATGGAAAACAGCAGACTACGGTTACTTTTTCTATTGATGACACGGTTTCATCTCCTGGTAGGTGGATGGTGGAACTTATAGAATACAATACAAGAAAAAGTTTAGGCTTTTATACTACATCTGAAAACTTGACGCGTACAGTACAATGCAATGGAGATTTAATAATTAAAGTTTCGACAGGACTTTGGTGGTATGCTGAGGGAGATATATATCATGTACAGGCAGCAGTGAAAAATGCAAATAAAACAACTACACCAGTAAAAGCAACTGTTAAGAAACCTTCTGCAACCAAGATTACGTCAATTAAAGCAGGCAAGCGCAAAGCAACGGTTCGTTGGAAAAAGGCAAGTAATGCAACCGGCTATTATGTATATCGTTCAACCAGTCCACGTGGCAAATATAAGAAAGTGACAACAGTAACAGGAAGAACCTATTATACAGATAAGAAATCTTTAAAGAGCAAAAAGAATTATTATTACAAAGTTGTATCTATCAGAAAATCTGGTTCAAAAGTATTGAAATCAAAGGCATCCGGTTATAAACGTGTAAAAGTCAAATAATGTGAGTACAGAAAGATGCAATAGAAAAAAATAATTTTGACATTTATCAGAAGAAATGATACTATGTTAATAGAAAGAGAGTGCTACCGATAGACGGTTAGTCCAATATATGAATAGACAAAAATTGCCGCTTCAGTTTACCAGACGTGGGGCGGCTATTTTTGTGTCTTATTATTATCCTTACCGAATGTGTATCCGATACTAAAGCAGGTTAAGCCGAAGCTTACTACTGCAATGAAATCTACAATACTCAATGGCTTAGCCCTCCTTTCCAGTGGATTCCTTTTCAGGTTTCTATGTAATCAGAGGGTCACAGTCCCTCTGGAGAAGGACTAACCGCCTACCGTTATGGTAGCACCCATGTGATAGATTATAGCAGGATGTAAATATGGTCGCAATAGTAAATATTTTTGTAATGTAGTATATAACATCATTTTGATGAGAAGGCAGTCGCAAGACTGTCTTTTTTGATTGAAATTTATGATCTTTTTTATTTGTCATATTAAGTATGAAAAAAATAAAAATTTCATCGCAGTCAGACAAAAAATTCGGCATAGTATATGTGTAAGAAAAAAAGAACTGGAGAAAACGGCATAAAGTTTAACGACAAAGGAGAAAAGAGTATGAAAGATACAAATTCAACAACAGAAAATATTACTACAAAGGAGGAAAATGTTATGAATGAAGAATTATTAAAAATAAAAGAGCAACTTATAGATGATATTAAAAGCTGGTATGAAGATAGTTACATGATTATTAGAGACATGGAACAAAGCAACTATGAAAAACCATGGATTATATCTGAAGCAAGGAAACTGACCGCAAATGCCAGAGGTGGAGATGATAAAAGAGATGCAAACTGTACGGCAATCATGGAAGGAATCATCCGGTACATAGAAGCACAACCGGAAGAATTCTTTGAAAATGTTGAAATTCCATGGAACTGGGATGACATGGTAGAACTTTTATATCATAAATTTTATAGCAACGCAGATTTTGAACTTATTGAGTTTCCGTCAAGAAAAGAAGAATTTATTGAGTGGTTAAGTAAATGCGCAGACATTGATATGTTGGAGTTTGGCAATGAAGTAGAAAGTGAAGAGAAACTGGAATTAAAGGATGAGTTACTGGATGAGTTACTGGATGCGTATGAAAATGAAGAGGAAGAATATTTTGAAAGAGCATGGTACGATGAGTGGATATGCGTAGATGAACTTTATGACCATGTTAATGAAGATATTTATAGATTCGGATTATATAAAGGCTAAGTGGTATAATTATTGTCATAACATTAGGTATTGATATTGCAAGAGCGATGGGCTTTAGGAGGTGTAAGATATGTGTGGAGAATTTACGATTGAAATGCTTAAAACTGGTAAATATGAATGTAAATTTAATGGGAAGCCAGAAGTAATAGAGCAGATTATTTTTGCGAAAGATAAAAAGATTGCAACAAAAATTTTTATGGATTATTTGAGAGCTGCGGATAGAGCGGTGAGATGAAATAAAAAAGGCAGAGAAAAAAGAGAGTAGGTAGTTATAACGGATGATAACTATATATTGAAATGAATTTGCCAATGGCTGTGACATCGGTGTGGCATCGGTTAATATTGCCGGGGTTTTGCCCCGGCTTTCTTTTATGCTATAATCAGCATAAAGGAGGTGTTTACATATGAGTCATTATATTATGGAGCTGCGGCGGTATCTGATGTTCGAGTGTGCATGTGTAACGAGCAGAGGCGGTAAGGAAGGCGTTTTCGATTATACGCAGAAAAAATTTGCCTTTCATTCTATCAGTAGGACTGGTGGGAAAATATCAGAGGCAAATGTCGTCAGGATTTATGATTCTGGATATTTTTGGGCAGATAATCCTGAAGAAATTTTTGTTGCAAAAGACATTATTGAGGTTGACGGTTGTTTTAATGCGTTGAAATTTTGTATTGATAATATGGATGAGCTGATAACGGCGGAGTATGTAGCGGAGATGCATAGTCGATTATATCCCGGTACACCGTTACATATGCAAGAGAATTTAAAACACCTCATATCAGCGTATGCGCGGGAGCCAGAGGCCGGTAACCCGACAATTCGGCAGGATATAACGGATTTTCATATCCGATTTATTCAGTATGGAGGCGACAGCAGAACAGCATCTTTGATATCATATATGCAGTGTATCAATAATTTCCTGACGCCATTTTATATACATGCAGAGAATCAGGCTATGTATGAAAGATATTTAAAAAATATATACAATAATATTGGCAGAAATAATGATTTTGCGGAAATGTATCGGAATAAAATGGAGTGGCTTTTTAAGGTTGAACGTGAAAGATACAGGAGAGAGACCGAGGAAATGGTGATTGAGCAACAGGTGTAATAGATATGTTTAGAAAATTTTAGCGAACTATTTTATTGAATTAAAGTTGTCGCAGAGTTGTTTGACTCTAGCGGCGGTTTTTTCTATAATATAATCAGAAACGGAGGGAGATCAGCATGGTTGAGGATTTCAATAGTATACAGAAAAAATTTATGCGGTTAAAACTTGCACGTAACATGAATCTGTCAAAAAAAGAAATCCATCAAATTATGGAACATGGATGGAAGCAATCGGCTGATGATGAGCCATTTACACTGGTAGATGAATCAAAAAGAAAAAAATAATCCGTATATAATTTTGTGTATACAATTTGAGATTATATCTTGTGTAGAGTGCACTTTCTGAACCACCGGCGTGGATTCCGCCGGAGTATATCGGATTCTTATTCCTTTCTTTGTTGTCGATATACATAAATTAAGACTGTTTTTCGTGAGTTCAGAACGTGCATTGTGTGCAGAATATACCCCATACTGTACACAGCATAAATTTCTACAAAGCCGGCAGTGTGAACGGGTTACTGCCGGCTTGCTTTCTGTTTATGGATAAACCAAAAGATTTAAATGATTGTTTTATAAATTCTATTTGTTGTATTTTAGACATGTGGAGGCATTCATAGTTACCAAATATTTCTATAATTTTTGAAACAAAGCTCTGGTAGGAAAATCCTGCCAGGGCCATTTTTTATATTGTGTTTGTTGATCAGATACAAATTTTACTTTGTATGTTTAGAAAAAATTTTTTTTGTGTTACGTTTGAGTATTTTTTAAGCATATTGAATATGTGAATGAAAGATTGCTGAAGATGATGCTCAGATAGGCTGGCACTTCAAATGTATGTTTTGCAATATTGGAAATCTTACATTCAGCAGATTATATTACAGACCGCCAATGATGCGGATTACATACAGGAGGAAAATCATGACAAAAGAGACAGATATGATGCAGATGTTTCAGAACATGACACCGGAACAGATGCAGATGATGATGACTATGATGGTCAATATGATGAATAAATCGGAGGTTGACCCGGATTCGCCGGAATATGCAGCAGCGAGAGATGCAGGGATTGAGGCGAAAATGCGACCTGATACGGGTACATACTACGAGTACTTTAACGAGGGGAAAATTAATTGTGTAATAAGACAAGAACAGTTTTATGATGACGCATTGTATACAACGATATTCAAGGCAATTACAAACGAAATTCTCCAGAACCAATTACAGGAAAAATTGGAGCGGCAGGCAAAACATCTTGGTGGAACGATTTTGGCGCAGATGTTTAAAAGAAACTGTACAGCCAAAAAGAGAGAAGTAAAAAAAGAAAAAGAAGAGCAGGAGAAAGAGTTTGAACGGCGGATGCAAGAAAGAGAAAAGGAAGAAAAAGAAAAAGCAAAAAAAACCGGAAAGATGACTGGTTATACAAAATTACCTGCAGATGTACAAAATATGTATGTGAGCGATGAGTGGATTGCAGACGATGACGGGGTCAGAAAGTTTGAAGAGAGCGGAAAAACAGTAAAAGAGGTCGAGGCCTGTATGTATCCGATTCTGGTAAGTAAACTCTACAGACCACTGGACAACGCTGCGAGCGGAGCAACACGTAGAGTTGAGGTACATTTTGGCAGTGAAGAAGGCTGGCAAAAAGCAACGGTAGAAAGAGAAGTGATTTCAAACGTAAATAAAATTATTTCTTTAAGTAACATGGGCGCTGGAATCACTAGTGACAATGCGCGCCAATGCGTCAATTTTATGGCATCTATGATGAAAGAATCATCCAAACGGGGTTCTTTGAAGATAGTGAACACTCTGAACAAATTGGGATGGGATAAGGATTTCAAAAATTTCCTTCCTTATACAACCGATGATTATGTTTTTGAGAGACAAGATGACCTTCCGAATATGATGAATGCGCTTTCAGAGCATGGAAACCATGATGCGTGGTATACAAAATTTAAAGAAATCCGGGATTTAAATTATAAGCCCTTTAAGTTGGCGACAGCGACGCTTTTAGCATCCGTCATCTTACCCATGCTCCCCAAGCAGGATGGGTTCATTACAGATTTATACGGCGGAAGCGGACACGGGAAGAGTGCTATGCTATCAATCGTATCTACAATTTTTAGTGATATGGATAACAGGTCCGGCGGAATTTTTTTGGATTCCGAGAATACCCCGACTTCCCTTGAATTAACTTGTGATACCTTCAATAATTTTCCGGTTATTTTGGATGATGCATCAAAAGGAGACCAGGACAAAAAACGAAAATTTCAAGAGGCAGTTATGATGATTGCAAACGGACGAGGTAAAAACCGAGCAACAAAAGATTTAAAGCAGAGAAAAAGATATACCTTTAGTTTGACTGCTCTTGTGAGTTCTGAGCAGGTGATTACAAAAGATTATACGACAAATGGCAGCATCTACAGAGTTTTACCCAAATTAGTGGATGAATATTTCCCGTATCTTGACAAAAAGAAATATCCAAACCTCGAGAATATTGAGGACCTCATCTGGTTCTTTCAGAACAATTACGGATTTTGCGGTCGTGATTTTGTAGAGCAGGTGAAAAAACTAGGCCAGCAGAAGATTATGGAAAGAAATAAAATAAATTTGGAAAGAGCGCGAAAATTGGCAAAAGAGAACGGCCGAGAGGGTAGACAGGCAACGAGCATTGCTGTTTTGCTTACGGCTGATGAGATTGCAACAGAGTTTCTTTTTAAAGATGAACAGAAGTTTTCGGACGAAGAGCTGCTTGATATTATGGTCAAACCGGACGATGTAGACCAGTATATGCGCTTTTATTACACTGTTATTGAAAGATGCATCAGCAACCCTGGAAAGATTGAAGGATTTACAAAAGCCGGAGATATCCGTGGAGAACTCATAGGAATTTATAAAAAAGATGATAAGAGAAAAGGTATAGATGGTACGTTTGATTCGATATCTATTTTTCCGGGAAAATTAGAGGAGTGGGCAAGGGAGTTTGATATTGATACGAGCCTCTTTTACAGAGAGATGAAAGCTCGCAATTTGATTATCGCAGATAAGGACACAAATCAGACTAAAACATCATCAGAAAAAACTGGACGAAATGAACGAGTTATCAAATTGGTTATGCCCAAATATAAAGAAGAGGAAGAGAAAAAAGAGGACGGAAAAACAAATGCGCAGCAGGCAGCAGAGGCAGCGCAACAGGCGGCAAAAGCGGCAAAAGCGGCACAGCAGGCGGCACAAAAGGAGGATACAGCGGCAAGAGAGGCTACAACAGCAAGAGACCTTGAGCAGCGGACATTAGAGATGCCTGCGGAAGATATCCCATTTGATTGATATGTATGATGAAGCACTACTGGATGAAGAATCCGGCAGTGCTTTTTTGCGGGGAATGATAGGATGATTTCCCAGATTTCCAGAATTCCCAACCAAAAGTTCATGTGTATATATAAACATAAATAAAAATAAAAAATGATTTTTCTTTTTTTATTTCTCTTATATATAAAGTTTTTTAACTTGGGAATCTGGGAAATGAATAAATAATATAAGAAAAATGGCAATATATAGTATGCTTTGATACGAAATAATACAGTATTTAGAAAAAGTGCCATTTTTTATCTCTCAAGTAATGCTTGGGAAGTGGTTGGGAAAAGCTATTAAATCTTGGGAAAGTGTTGGGCTGTAGAAAATTGTAAGGTATTCACCTTTTACGATAAATCAGAATCGGAAAACAGCCTCTTGTATACTATATATTCTAAATTGCAAAAATTTGGCGAATTATTTATCACGCAGTTTGGTGTTCTGGCGACGCCTTGCTGGAGTATCTGGCCATTGCTATAATTTATATATAAACCGTACAGGAGGGAGTGTATATGGAACAATTGACAGAACGCCAGCGGAAAATCTTAAAAAATCTCATTTTTGACGGAGATATACCTGATGAAATTATTAAGGAAACTGGAAGCATATCACAGGAGCAATTACGTGAGCTGGTTGCTGAGTCAGCAATTGAAATGCGCGAAAAAATGCAACGTATCCGTGGTTTGTTGCACTATTTACAACAGGACAGCTTGCAATTGGAAATTCGCCGGCATGATACGATAGATTTGATATGCTCGCTGAGAGAAGTTATTTATTTCTGGCCAGTTGAAATGCAGGAAAAAATGGACATTACATGTAGGATTCAGCATTATGAGGAGAGAGACCTGAAAAAAATGGCATCTAGATTATGTATATATGAGCCGGATTATATTTTCTTAACACAGGCTAAAATGTTGCTTGATGATTTTTATGCGAATGAATTTCGTAACAGATATCGAGAGAAGCCACTGGCGAACAGATAGGGGGATATATATTATGAATTACGAGCAGGCAGAACAAACAGCAGAAAAATTGCTTCAAATAGGTAATCTCACATATGAACAAATCTCGTATGCAACAGAATTGCCAGAATGGCATGTGGCATCAATGGCAGAGGAGATTCATCATGAGCAGGATGCTATCATTCAGGAGATTCGGAAAACTATTATTGGTATGCAAATTGATAATGTTGATAATTCCGTTTTACGTTCAAAGATTGTGTCTGTGATAGAGCTAACACACCGCATTACAAGTGGACGTAAAATTGGTCAGAATGAGAGAAAGGCACTCTTAAAATTTTTTGCAGCATACGATATTGGCGGTCTCATAGACACTGCGGCTGAGTTACGGGCTATCAGTAGGAATTATGATTATCTCATGATACATAAATTAATACGGTTTTCATTTGATGCGTACTCTTGTATAGCTCAAAACATATTGATGCAGCAGGACGCATCGGACCAGCAAGATAATGATCAGGATTGTGAAAATACTTCTGACATTGTAGATAAGAAGGAGCAGAATCAGGAGAAAGGAACGGGACAATGGGACCTGTAGAATAAAATAACTTTCAGAAAGCGGCTGTACACATAAGTATGTGTGCAGCTGCTTTCTTTTATCCTCGTTTCAAACACTACAGTTTTATTTTTTACTTTTTCACACCGGAAAGCCAGTTTCCGGTTTTGGTAAAGCAAGATTACCAAAAATCTTTTTGAGTCCAGTTCAGACGTTTTATTTTATGCACACACTAGGATATGCAATGGTGCAAATATAGGTATATATCTTTATTCTGGATAATGCCAGAGCCCAGACAGAATATGTGATTGAATTGAATGTAGTTCATCTAGTGTTATTTTGTCTTTAGAAAAAAGATATTTGGCATCGGCATATATTGCTAAGGCTAGTGATTGTAATTCCATGAATGTGTCCAAATCAGGGTTAGAGAGGTATGCACGTTTTCTGACCATCAAATCCTGATATTCTTCGTCATTAGTCCAATATAACAAATCTTCGAGTTCTTTAATTGTTCTCATGTATATCCTCCTTTGGGCTTAATTATATCTCAAGGTGAAGATTATGACCAGAAAGAACTGGAATTAGTACTGTAAGCACATTATATAAGAAAGAACACTATCAAATTAGGAAAAATCTCAGACTAAAAAATTTTTATTTTTCGCGCTGCGTTTTTCAAAATTTCAGCATATTGCATCCAAATAAATTTTGGAGGCAATGCCATGAGAAATAAAATCGCGGAATTGAAAGAAATGGTTAGGGATGATATTATTACATCAGATATCGCAGAGCAGGCTATCGTAAAGATTCAGGAGACAGTAATTATGGAAAAAGGAATCACGATGCCAACAATAACTGCGCATACAAGAAAAAATAGAATTCAATATACCTGTATGATGCCGGCGAATTTATCAAGAGACGGAAAACGCCACCAAATCACAGGCTCAACAGAGGAGGAATGCAAGAAAAAATGGACTGCGGCAATGTATAATGTTATTGAGAACGGAACGAGCAGCATTCCGGTAACGCTGGGCGAGCTCATGGAGGAGTGGATGTCCAAAAAACGCGACGTTAAAAAACAGACACTGGCGGGATATCACTCACACTATGAAAACCATATCAAAAACAAAGAATTTGCAAAACTGAAAATCAAAGAAATCAAACTGCAAGATTGCAAAGATATTATTGCGGATGTGGTGAATTTTAGAGAGAAAAGAGATGACCGTGAGGTAGGTTTGGGATACAACACGGTTAGACATATCAAGAGTGAAATTTCAATGGCGCTGGATTACGCCGTTGCCAATGATTACATACGAGCAAATTATATGTCAACCGTGAAAATTAATCAAGGACTCTGTGATAATACACGCGCCCGGGAATCTAAGGCCTGGAGCGATGAGGAGCTGCAGCAGTTGTGCAAGGCGGCAATTAATGAGTGGGATGTTAATAAAAAATATCGTTACAGCGCTGTATTAATTGCAATGACATTTACTGGATGCCGCGCCGGCGAGTTCTGCGCGTTAGAGTGGTCTGATTTTGATGCAAAAAACAAAACTTTAAGTATCACAAAAAATTTGACTAGTTACAGGGATTATGAGGAGGACGTACACGTGCAGGCACTGAGTACACCAAAAACAGCTGACAGCGTAAGAAAGATTCAGCTGACCGATGCCGCTGTATGGTGGTTGAGAGAAATCAGACGCCGTCAGGTTGAATGCGGTATCCTCACAAATCACATTGTGAGTACGAGGACAGGAAAAATTGCAAATCAGAGAGATGTAGATATGAGATTCAAAATTTTTTGTAAAGCTGCTGGAGTAGAGTACAATCCGAGCCATGCATGCCGCCGCAGTTATGCGAGCGTGCTGATTGATGGAGGAGTCCCGGTTGCGGAGGTATCACGAGACCTGGGACATAAAAAGACGACAACAACATTAAATTCATATTACAAACCGAGAACATCCGGTACTATGACAAGCAAAAAAAATAACGTTTTTGTCACTGCTATTGCTGCGCCTCAGGTGACAGCAGTGACAGCAGCGGGCAGTATGTCAAGAACCCGTTAAAATAAGGGGATGTGGCGCAACACACCATATCCCGCTGTCTTTTTTACTGTCTAAAAACCCCGCAGCATCAGGCGAGAAAATCGTCTTTTGTTGCGTTTTTTTGTTACTCACCAAGCTTTGGACATCGCTTTCTGGCGCCGGTAAGTGACCGCAAATCGCAAAAAGGAGAAAATCAGATACAATCCTAGACTCCAGAACTTCTTTACGTCAAAATGGATTCATGTTATCATTAATCCAATATGTGAGTTTACCTAGGGGAGAAATATGATGTTAAAAAAAACGAAAAAAAGCAAAGAATCTGTACAGGGATTCACGCTCGTAGAATTGATTATTATTGTAGCAATTCTAGGTGTGTTGGTGGCGATTTTAGCGCCTGCCTATACCAAGTATATTGAGAAAAGCCGGGAGGCAACAGATCTGGCAAATGCCAAATCTGCATATAATGAATTAATGATGAATGTGGCTGAAAAGGAAGAAGATCCAGAGCCTATTAGTTTCAAGTTAAAACAAAAACATCCCGGCTGGCAGAGTCCACTTCCAATTACAGTCGGGAGTGCTTCCTTTGATGGCACAAATACAGATAACTGGGTTGGAACACCGGGCCGAAACGGAACCTGTGTAGTTTCCTATGATAAAAATAAAGGTGTGATTTTTACCTGGAGTGGTGGAATTGATGTGGCAGTGAGACCAACATATAATGGAAAGTTGGATGAAACTTTAACTACCCTTAAAAAGGGATATAAGCGGATTGGTGATGCCAACATGAATAATAATAAGGCCTTCTTCTCTAATCAGACATTCTATATTAATGGAGAACGGTATACTACCCGTGTCTATTATGCGGATTCATCCGCTTTCAAAGATGCATTAATAGGTTATACACCGAAGCCTGCCTCCTACGATCAAAGTCCTTTCCGTAAAGTAGAGCACGATTATGATCATTTTACACACCAGGGCTTTGCATACTACACCTACGGCAAAGATGGCTCCATCAATATGTTTACCTATGTAAACGAAAATAAGGTCTATCAGACAACTGACGAAGGTAAGACCTGGCAGGACATTTCGCCAAATGAAAAATGAAGAATAATAGTAACTATTCAGAAGGTAGTATCCCGCAAGGGGATGAAAAGTTACGAATAATAAATTGTAACAGAGAGGTATCGCGAAGTTTATGTTTACGATTAAGACAGTCAAAGGTGATATAACCAAAATTACAGATGTACAGGCAATTGTAAATGCTGCTAATAATTCTCTTCTTGGTGGTGGCGGTGTTGATGGTGCAATCCATCATGCTGCAGGTCCGGAACTTCTTGCAGAATGCAGGACGCTTCATGGCTGTGAAACAGGAGAGGCAAAGATAACCAGGGCATATAATCTGCCATGCGATTACGTGATTCACACGGTTGGACCGATATGGAATGGCGGAAAAAATAATGAAGATAAGCTTCTTACAGATTGTTATTATAATTCGTTAAAGCTTGCGATGGAGAATGATATTAGAACAATCGCATTTCCATCTATATCTACGGGAGTTTATCATTTTCCGGTAGAGAGAGCTGCTAAGATTGCGGTAAAAACAGTTTGTAGATTTCTGCAGGAGAATCCTGATAGTTTTGATCTTGTTGAGTGGGTGCTATTTAACGACCAGGCCGCATCCGCATATGAAACTGAGGTATCCTTAATATAAAAGTAGACTACAACAAAGAAAATGAGAAATGTAGATGACATTTCCACCACAAAAATAGACTACAAACCAAGAAACCTGGAAATGCAGATTACATTTCCAGTGCAATATAAATAATACAGACAAGGAAGATTGACAATGAAGCAGGAAAACGAAGATATTGCAAGAAAAATGCAGTATATTCTGAATATGAGACCAGTGTTTAACAAGGAGGCTCTTTTCAGTGACGGAACAAGGTATTACAGAAATCCTACTGAGCCAAAGAGTGGCGAAAAGGTAATAATCAGCTTCAGAACCCAGAAGAATAATGTGGATGCGGTATATCTCGTATCCGGAGATCAGAAATATAAAATGAAAGTATACAAAACCACAAAAGGTTTTGATTATTATGGAACAAAGATTGTGATGCCGGAAGAGATTTTTCGGTATCATTTTGAAATTCAGTATGGATGGGCTACATGCTATTACACGGAACAGGGAGTCTGTTCTGAGCTGCAGGAATGGGCACAGTTTGAAATCTATCCGAATTATCATACACCTGATTGGGCAAAGGGTGCGGTGATGTATCAGATTTTTGTGGATCGATTCCGCAATGGAGATCCGTCCAACGATGTGGAAAGCGACGAATATGCATATATTGGTGAACACAGTGAAAAAGTGACAGATTGGTCCAAGACTCCGGCAGTTATGGGAGTCAGGGAATTCTATGGAGGAGACCTGCAGGGCATTATTGACAAACTGGATTATTTTGAAGAGCTGGGCGTTGAAGTGCTGTATCTGAATCCAATCTTCGTATCACCAAGTAACCACAAATACGACTGTCAGGATTACGATTATGTGGATCCACATTACGGAAAGATCGTTGAAGACTGTGACGGACTGCTTGCACCGGAGGATCGAGATAATACACATGCCACAAAATACATCCGGCGTGTGACAGATAAGCGCAATCTGGAGGCAAGTAATCAGATGTTTGCACAGCTTGTGGAAGAACTGCATAAACGTGGCATGAAGATTATTCTGGATGGAGTATTCAACCATTGTGGATCTTTTAATAAGTGGATGGACAGAGAAAGAATATATGAAGGACAGGAAGGTTATGCACCGGGAGCTTATATATCTGCAGACAGTCCGTATCGCTATTTCTTTGATTTTCATGATCAGAATCGCTGGCCTTATAATCCGACTTATGATGGATGGTGGACGCATGATACACTTCCTAAACTGAATTATGAAGGTTCAGGAGAATTGTATGATTATGTCCTGAAAGTGGCACAGAAGTGGGTGTCTGCGCCATATAATGTGGATGGCTGGAGACTGGATGTGGCAGCAGATCTGGGACACAGCAATGAGTTTAATCACCAGTTCTGGAAAGATTTCCGTAAAGCGGTCAAGGAAGCGAATCCGGAAGCACTGATTCTTGCAGAACATTATGGAAGTCCGGAAGGATGGCTGCAGGGAGATGAGTGGGATTCTGTCATGAACTATGATGCGTTCATGGAGCCTGTGACATGGTTCCTGACCGGAATGGAAAAACACAGTGATGAATATAGAGAGGATCTTTATGGAAACAGTGATGCGTTTATCGGAGCAATGAAGACGCATATGCGCTCTTTGCATATGTCATCTCTTCACACTGCGATGAATGAATTGTCAAATCATGATCATTCCAGATTCCTTACCAGAACAAATCACAGGGTTGGACGTGTTTCCTATGCCGGAGCACAGGCGGCGTCTGAAAATATCAATACGGCGATCATGCGTGAAGCGATTGCCATACAGATGACATGGCCGGGAGCTCCTACATTATATTATGGGGATGAGGCAGGTGTCTGCGGATTTACAGATCCGGATAACCGGAGAACTTACCCGTGGGGGCATGAAGATATGGAACTTCTGAATTTCTACAAGGTCATGATCGCGGTTCATAAGAAATACAAAATGCTCAGAAGCGGTTCTCTGAAATTCCTATGGAATGATTATCAGGGTCTCTGTTATGCGAGATTCTCTCATACGGAGCAGATGATCATCGTACTGAACAACCGGGATGAAGGCAGAGATGTTATGATTGAAGTCTGGCCGGCAGGAATCAGTAGACTGGAAGAAACAGTATTTACAAGGCTGGTGCAATCTTCTCAGGAAGGGTATACAGACCACCAGAAACAGATTCTGTGCCAGTCTGGATCGCTGAATCTGTATCTGCCACCGTGCAGTGTGACAGTACTGCATCATAAAGACCAGATGTAAGATTAGAGAGTTGGTATGCTATATGAAAGCTGCAGCGCAAAATTCACTTGACAGGTCAGAATGGGTATGTTACGATATCAATACTTTCACGTGGTAGAGTGGCTACGTACTAAAAGAAAAATAATATGTCAAGGGAGATAGAGAGATGAAGAAAAAAGCAGTTGCAGTAGTTATGACAGCAGTAATGGCACTGGGAATGGTATCTGCAGTAAGTGTGCAGGCAGGAATAGAAGATAAGACTCTGATCGTTGGATTTGATGCGGAATATCCACCATATGGATATATGGATGAGAATGGTGAATACACAGGATTTGACCTGGAACTGGCACAGGCTGTGTGTGATCTGGAAGGTTGGGAGCTGGAGAAAAAACCAATCAACTGGGATTCCAAGGATATGGAACTGAATTCCGGATCTATCGACTGTATCTGGAATGGATTTACTATGAACGGAAGAGAAGATGATTATACTTTCTCAGAGCCGTATGTAGATAACAGTCAGGTAATCGTTGTTGCAGATGATTCCGGAATTGAGAAGCTTACAGATCTTGCCGGTAAGACCGTTGGTGTGCAGGCAGCTTCCGCAGCACTGGATCTTCTTCAGAGTGAGGAAGAAGGCGGACAGAAAGAACTGGCAGATACTTTTGGAGCACTGAATGAATTTGCAGATTACAATACTGCATTCACAGAACTGCAGGCAGGAGCACTGGATGCACTGGCAATCGATGTCGGAGTTGCCAAATATCAGCTGAATTCCAGAGGAGAGGGATTCAAGATCCTTGATGAGACACTGAATACAGAACAGTATGCAATCGGATTTAAAAAGGGTAATACAGAGCTCTGTGATATTGTGAATGCAGACCTTCAGAAACTTGCAGATGATGGAACGGTTGCAGAACTTGCTGAGAAGTATGAAATCGCAGATATGGTAACACTGAAAGCTTCTGATGATGCATCGGCAGAGGATTCCAAAGATGCAACAGATGATGCAGAAACAGATAAAACAGAAGAAAAATAAGCAATACATAAAATACGAATACAGAATGGGATGCTTCCCGGTTTTCCGGGTGGCATCCCTCTTGTAGGTTTATGGAGGAGAGTACATGAGTTTTCAGGTAATGTTACAACAGCTTACCACAGGGTTTGGGCAGACGCTGCTGATCTTTTTTCTGACACTGTTATTTTCCCTGCCACTTGGCATGGTTGTATATTTTGGACGTGTGAGCAGGTTCAAGCCATTAAGCTGGATCGTTAAGGCGTATATTTCTATTATGCGAGGAACACCACTGATGCTGCAGCTGCTGCTGTGGTATTTTGGACCGTTCTATCTGTGGGGAATGAATATCGGCAATTATAAATTTACCGCGATCATTCTGGGATGTTCTCTGAATTATGCCGCATATTTTGCAGAAATCTATCGTTCCGGAATTGAGTCGATTCCGGTGGGACAGTATGAGGCAGCACGGCTTCTGGGATACAATAAAAGCCAGACATTTTTCAAAATCGTATTACCGCAGGTTGTAAAGATCGTGCTTCCTTCTGTGACAAATGAGGTCATTACACTTGTCAAAGATACCTCCCTTGTTTATTCGGTATCTTATATTGAGATGTTTGCGCTGGCAAAACAGATCGCAGCTGCGCAGACAACAGTTGTTCCGTTTGTGATCGCCGGGGTATTCTACTATATCTTTAACTTTGTAGTTGCCTGGGTTATGGAATGGTTTGAAAAGAAACTGAATTACTATCGTTAGGAGGAAATGCTTTGAGTACAAGTCTTCTGGAAATGAATCATATCAAAAAAGAGTTCGACGGTCTTCAGGTACTGAAGGATGTGTCGATTCATGTAAATGAAGGAGAGGTCGTTTCAATTATCGGTTCCTCAGGCTCCGGTAAATCCACGCTTCTTCGCTGTGCGACACTGCTGACATTGATTGATGACGGTGAAGTAAGTTATATGGGAAATAAAACGGTCTGGACCGAAAATGGTAAAGTATGTCTGCCGAATAAAACAAAACTGAAAGAGATTCAGTCCTGCTTTGGCCTGGTTTTTCAGAACTTTAATCTGTTTCCGCATTATACGGTCATGAAAAATATTACCGATGCACCAATCCATGTGCAGAAGAGAAATAAAGATGAGGTTTACAGAGAAGCGAGAGATCTTCTGGCAAAGATGGGATTGTCTGATAAAGAAGATGCTTATCCGTATCAGTTGTCAGGCGGACAGTGCCAGCGAGTTGCGATAGCAAGAGCCCTTGCACTGAATCCGAAAATCCTGTTCTTTGATGAGCCGACTTCCGCACTTGATCCGGAACTTACCGGAGAAGTTTTGAGAGTAATCCGTTCACTGGCGGATATCCATATCACGATGGTGATCGTGACACATGAAATGAACTTTGCTCGGGATATTTCCGACAGAGTTATTTTTATGGATAAAGGTGTAATTGCTGTAGAAGGTACTCCACAGGAAGTATTTTCTTCAAGTAATGCACGAATCAAAGAATTCCTTGGTAAATTTCATCAGGGAGAGGAATAAAGGGATTGCTTTTAATGATGCAATGTTATATAATTTCTGCGTAATGATAGGAAATCCGAGCAACCGCAGTTACCCCTGCGGTTAATCGAGTGAGATGATAGGAGTAAATACATGAGTACAGACAGATACGTAAGTCCCCTTTCAGAGCGTTATGCCAGCAAGGAAATGCAGTACATTTTTTCTCCGGATATGAAATTTCGCACCTGGAGAAGATTGTGGATCGCTCTGGCTGAAACAGAAAAAGAACTTGGCCTGAATATCACTCAGGAGCAGATTGATGAACTGAAAGCTCACAAGGATGATATCAACTATGATGTGGCAAAAGAAAGAGAACGTCAGGTACGCCATGACGTTATGTCTCACGTGTATGCATATGGCGTACAGTGCCCGAAAGCAAAAGGAATCATCCATCTGGGTGCAACATCCTGTTATGTAGGTGACAACACAGATATCATTGTGATGGCTGAGGCTTTGAAGCTGGTTCAGAAAAAACTGGTGAACGTAATTGCAGAACTGTCAAAATTTGCAGATAAATACAAAGAACAGCCAACTCTTGCATTTACACATTTCCAGCCGGCACAGCCGACAACAGTTGGTAAACGTGCAACTCTCTGGACACAGGAATTCCTGATGGATCTGGAAGATCTGGAATATGTAATGGGCACACTGAAACTTCTGGGGTCCAAGGGAACTACCGGAACACAGGCAAGTTTCCTGGAACTGTTCGAAGGGGATCAGGAGACAATCGACAAGATTGATCCGATGATCGCAGAAAAGATGGGATTCAAGAACTGCTATCCGGTATCCGGACAGACCTATTCCCGTAAAGTAGATACAAGAGTCCTGAATATTCTTGCAGGTATTGCGGCAAGCGCACATAAGATGTCCAATGATATCCGCCTTCTGCAGCATCTGAAAGAAGTAGAAGAACCATTTGAAAAATCACAGATTGGTTCCTCTGCGATGGCCTACAAGAGAAATCCGATGAGAAGTGAGCGTATTGCATCTCTTTCCAGATATGTAATGGTGGATGCACTGAATCCGGCAATTACTTCTGCAACACAGTGGTTTGAGAGAACCCTGGATGACTCCGCAAACAAACGACTCAGTATTCCGGAGGGATTCCTGGCAATCGATGGTATCCTGGATCTGTGCCTGAATGTTGTTGACGGACTGGTTGTTTATCCGAAAGTAATCGAGAAACATATGATGGCAGAGCTTCCGTTTATGGCAACAGAAAACATCATGATGGATGCTGTAAAAGCAGGTGGAGACCGTCAGGAGCTTCATGAACGCATCCGTGAACTTTCCATGGAAGCCGGACGTACCGTTAAAGTAGAAGGAAAAGACAATGATCTTCTTGAGAGAATCGCAGCAGATCCGGCCTTCAATCTGACAATCGAGGAACTGCGCAAATCTATGGAGCCGTCCAGATATGTCGGCAGAGCCAAAGAACAGACGGTTACATTTATTGAGAAGACTGTACAGCCGGTTCTGGATGCACACAAAGACATGTTGGGTATGACAGCAGAGATCAATGTCTGATCGATCATTTATTTACATCTATAGAATAAGAAAAAAGATCAAATAAAACACGAGGAGGAAAAAGTGTTATGATCAAAGCAGTAGTTGGAGCGAACTGGGGAGATGAAGGTAAAGGAAAAATTACCGATATGCTTGCTCAGGAAGCAGATATTATCGTAAGATTCCAGGGAGGTGCCAATGCAGGACATACGATCGTAAATGATTATGGTAAATTTGCTCTGCATACACTTCCGTCAGGTGTATTTTATAACCATACAACAAGTGTGATCGGAAATGGTGTTGCACTGAATATTCCGGTATTCTTTAAAGAATACAATGAAGTTGTTTCCAGAGGTGTTCCGGCTCCGAAGATCATGATCTCTGACAGAGCACAGATCGTTATGCCATATCATATTCTGTTTGACCAGTATGAAGAAGAGCGTCTGGGCGGAAAATCCTTCGGATCCACCAAATCCGGTATCGCTCCGTTCTATTCTGACAAATATTCAAAGATTGGTTTCCAGGTAAATGAATTGTTCCATGATGATTCTCTGAGAGAAAAAGTAGAACGTGTTGTTGAGACAAAGAATATTCTTCTTGAGCATCTGTATCACAAACCGCTTCTGAATGCAGATGAGATTTTTGCAGAGCTGATGAAATACAAAGAAATGGTTGCTCCGTATGTAGGAGATGTTTCTCTGTTCCTGTGGAATGCATTAAAAGAAGGCAAAGAAATTTTGCTTGAGGGTCAGCTGGGATCCCTCAAAGATCCGGATCATGGAATTTATCCGATGGTTACATCATCTTCTACACTTGCTGCTTATGGAGCAATTGGTGCTGGTGTACCTCCGTATGAAATCAAAAAAGTCATCACAGTTTGCAAAGCTTACTCCAGTGCAGTAGGAGCAGGTGCTTTTGTTTCTGAAATCTTCGGTGAAGAAGCTGATGAACTTAGAAGAAGAGGCGGAGACGGTGGAGAATATGGCGCAACAACTGGCCGCCCGAGACGTATGGGCTGGTTTGACTGTGTTGCTTCCAAATATGGCTGCCGTATGCAGGGAACTACAGATGTTGCCTTTACTGTACTTGATGTACTTGGCTATCTGGATGAGATTCCGGTATGCACAGGATATGAGATCGATGGCAAGGTTACAACAGAATTCCCGACAACAGGTCTTCTTGAAAAAGCAAAACCGGTTCTTGAAGTACTTCCGGGATGGAAAACAGATATCCGTGGAATCAAGAAATATGAAGATCTTCCGGAGAACTGCCGCAAATATATAGAATTCGTAGAAAAACAGATCGGCTTCCCGATCACAATGATCTCCAATGGACCTGGAAGAAACGATATCATTTACAGAAACAAATAATCAATTATAAGATCATAACGCGCCGGAGCTATCTCCGGCGCATTTCTTAATCATTTTCTGAATAAAGAGGTAAGTATGAAAAACTGGAAAAAATATGCTGCGATCATAGGAGTGATCGCATTACTGGCGATCTTCTGCCTTCCAATGTACTTTGCGTTGAAGGGAGATTTTTCGCAGAAGGCGTTTATGGCATCGTTATTTACTGTGCTGTTTGTGGCGGTTATGTGCTATGTGATTTTGATGCTGTTTAAATACCTGAGTAAAAAGAAAGAAGAGAAGCCAGAGACTGGCGGGATAAAAAATATCATTTTTGATGTTGGACAGGTGCTGGTGGATTATGACTGGGAAACATATCTGGACAGCTTTGGATTTGAACCGGCCAAAAGGGAACGAATCGCAAAGGCAACTTTTCAAAGCCCTGTCTGGGATGAACGTGACAGAGGCTTATATGAAGAGGATGTTTATCTGAAACAGTTTCAGGAGCTGGATCCAGAGGATGCCGAGGATATTGAGAAGGTGATAAGAGGTACCGGTGGCACGATTCACAAGAGACCATATGCAGATACCTGGGTGAAATATCTGAAGAGTAAGGGCTATCATTTGTATATACTCTCCAATTATGCAAGTTATATGATCGACCATACCAAAAAGGAACTCACATTCCGCAAAGAAATGGATGGAGAAGTATTTTCCTGTTATGTTAATCAGCTGAAGCCGGAGCCGGAGATCTATCAGACGATTCTGGATAAGTATCAGCTGAAACCAGAAGAGAGTGTATTTATTGATGACAGACCGGAGAACTGTCAGGGAGCACAGGAACAGGGAATTCATACCATTTGTTTTAAAGATTTTAAACAGGTAACAGCAGATCTTGAAAAACTTGGTGTGAAATAAAACGAGAAAAGTCCCAGAACCGCGTATCTGTGTCAGTTCTGAGACCTTTTAAGGGGAGGATATAAGTTTTTCCTGAAATTATCTTTTGCAGTATGTTTCCTGAAGAATCCTTCAGGGAACATTTACAGTATGACCGGTTTATTTTTTATATATACACATTTTTCACAAAAATTATAAGAATAGGATTTGTGTTTTGGGAAAAAAGATGATATAATGGAGCACAGGCAAAATTTTTGAAAAGAGGATGAAACAATGAGTGATAAAACAATCTTAGAGCAGTGGCGCGAAATTGCTTACAATCAGCAGGCAGACCGCAATCAGCTTCAGAGATTCTGGGCAAACTATTTTAATATTGAAAAGGGAATCTACGAACAGCTTCTTTCCAATCCGGATGAAGTTGTAAGTGGTACAGTCAAGGAACTGGCAGAAAAATACGGACAGGATGTCCTGACTATGGTTGGTTTCCTGGATGGTATCAATGACAGTCTTAAGATCCCGAACCCGATTGAGACTATGGATGAGAATACAAAAGTCACACTTGCATTTGACAAAGAACTTCTTTACAAGAATATGGTTGATGCAAAGGCAGACTGGCTGTATCAGCTTCCACAGTGGGATGAAATCTTCTCAGAAGAAAAACGTAAAGAACTCTACAAAGAGCAGAAAAAATCCGGTACAGTTGTAAAACCGCATAAAATCGGCCGTAACGATCCTTGTCCGTGCGGAAGCGGTAAGAAATACAAATACTGCTGCGGTAAATAATGAAAGCCAGAGAGAATCTGGATTATATCATTGTACTTGGCGCGCATGTAGATGGTACAAGAATGACATTAGCCCTTCTGGAAAGAACCAGAAGGGCTTTGCTCTATCTTGAAGAAAACCCCGGGACAAGGGCTGTGCTTTCCGGAGGAATGGGAGACGGGGAACGAATCAGTGAAGCGGAGGCCATGTACAGATATCTGACAGAACATGGGATTGATGGAGGACGTCTGATCCGAGAAGAACGTTCGACCAATACCAAAGAAAATCTGGATTACAGTCTGGAGCTGATCGGCAGTACGGAGCCGGCAATTGGGGTAGTGACTAATAATTTTCATGTGTTTCGAGGTGTAATGATTGGCAGAAAGTGTGGCTGTCGGGAAATTTATCCGGTTCCGTCCAGATATCGTTCCTGGAGACTTCTTCTGTATATTCCCAGAGAGATCCTAGCAATTATCAAAGATAAAATTGTCGGAAATTTATAAACAAAATAAAATATAAAAAAAATAAAAAAAGTGTTGACACTTTGAGTGGGACATAGTATACTAACGAAGTCGGTTGCAAGAGCGGCTTACATAGAGTCGGTCAAAGTGACAGATACAAAATGGGATCTTAGCTCAGCTGGGAGAGCATCTGCCTTACAAGCAGAGGGTCATAGGTTCGAGCCCTATAGGTCCCATGTTACAAAAAAGATATGGCGAGATAGCTCAGTTGGCTAGAGCACACGGTTCATACCCGTGGTGTCGAGGGTTCGAATCCCCCTCTCGCTACTTTATCCTCTGTTTTACAGAGGATTTTTTTTGTTTGTCGTCAAATCTGCCATAAAAAATTTTGGCGTGAGCAACAGAAAAATTTGCATCTAGGAATTTGCAATAATTTGTTGTATGATATAGATTGCGTAATAAAACAAAAGAAAGGGGACATCAGACCGTGGCAAAGAAAATGCTCTTTGTGTTTAATCCAAAAGCGGGAAAAGGCAGGATTAAGATGCATTTACTGGATATTGTTGATATATTCAGCAGTCATGATTATGAGGTCATTATCCGCGCAACACAGGCACCGAAAGATGCATATGAAAAAGCAAAAGAATATGCGGACTCTGTTGATCTGATCGTGTGCAGCGGAGGAGACGGTACATTGGATGAGGTAGTTACCGGAATCACAGAGAAAAACAGTAATGTACCGATTGGATATATTCCGGCAGGAAGTACCAATGATTTTGCAAACAGTCTCTTTATGCCCAAAAGCATGGTGAAGGCTGCTCAGATGATCATGGAAGAAAAACTGTATCACTGTGATATAGGAAGATTTAACAGCCAGACGTTTGCATATGTGGCTGCTTTTGGTCTGTTTACAGATGTATCCTATGAAACAGACCAGGATCTGAAAAATGTTCTTGGACATGTGGCATACCTTCTGGAAGGGGTAAAACGACTGTTCGATATCAAATCCTACCATATGAAAGTAACCTCTGAAGAGATTCAGGTAGAAGATGATTTTATCGTAGGAATGATTACAAATTCCAGATCTGTTGGAGGATTTAAAAATCTTACTGGCAAAAATGTAGATATGAATGATGGGCTTTTTGAGGTGACACTGATCAGACATCCGAAGAATCCTCTTCAGCTGCAGGAAATCATGACTGCACTGGTGATGGCTGAGGACAACACGGACATGATTTATTCATTCAAGTCAAAGAAGCTTATGATAGAGACAGAAGAGGAAGTGCCGTGGACACTGGACGGAGAGTTTGGTGGTGATCACACTTATGTGGAGATTGAAAACAGGCATAAAGCACTGAACCTTTATTTAAAAAGTACCAAAGCCAAAGAATGATCATAAGATCAAAACTGAGAAACATACAGCAAAGCATAAACCAAAGGAGATAGAAGATGTCAGACTACGTGAATGTAACCGAACTTTTCGGATGTGATGTATTCAATGACGCTGTCATGGAAGAAAGACTTCCGAAAAAAGTATACAAAGAGCTGAAAAAGACGATAGAAGAGGGAAAGGAACTTTCTCTGGAAGTAGCAGATGTCGTTGCTCATGAGATGAAAGAATGGGCAATCGAGAAAGGTGCCACACATTACAGCCACTGGTTTCAGCCTTTGACAGGAGTAACTGCAGAAAAGCATGATGCTTTTATCACAGCTCCAAAGGAAAACGGCAAAGTACTGATGAGTTTTTCGGGTAAAGAACTGATCAAGGGAGAGTCAGATGCGTCTTCTTTCCCGTCAGGTGGACTTCGAGCAACATTTGAAGCAAGAGGTTATACTGCATGGGATTGTACTTCACCGGCATTTGTACGTCATGATGCAGCTGGCGGAACTCTGTGTATCCCGACTGCATTCTGCTCTTATACAGGAGAAGCACTTGATCAGAAGACACCGCTTCTTCGTTCTATGGAAGCAATCAATACACAGTCTTTACGTCTTCTTCGCCTTTTTGGCAATACAACTTCAAAGAAGGTAACACCATCTGTTGGTGCTGAACAGGAATATTTTCTTGTAGATAAAGAAAAATGGCTGCAGAGAAAAGATCTTACATATACAGGAAGAACTTTGTTTGGTGCGATGCCGCCGAAAGGTCAGGAGATGGATGATCATTATCTTGGAACTATCCGTCAGAGAATTTCCGCATATATGAAAGAAGTAAATGAAGAGTGCTGGAAACTTGGAGTAACAGCCAAGACACAGCATAATGAAGTTGCTCCGGCACAGCATGAACTTGCGCCGATCTATGCACCGGTCAATATTGCTGCAGATCATAACCAGATCATGATGCGTATTCTTAAAAAAGTAGCAAGCCGCCATGGCATGCGCTGTCTGCTTCATGAGAAACCGTTTGCGGGTGTAAATGGTTCCGGTAAGCACAATAACTGGTCACTGACTACTGATGACGGAATCAATCTGCTGGATCCAGGAAAGACTCCACATGAGAATATACAGTTTCTTCTTGTGCTGACATGTATTCTTAAAGCTGTCGATACACATGCAGATCTTCTGCGTGAATCTGCAGCAGATGTTGGAAATGATCAGAGACTTGGCGGAAACGAAGCTCCGCCGGCTGTTATTTCCGTATTCCTTGGAGAACAGCTCGGAGATGTGCTTGATCAGCTGATCAGCACTGGAACGGCTACGCACAGTAAGAAAGGCAGCCTTCTGGAGACAGGTGTTAAGACTCTTCCTGATTTCATGAAAGATGCGACAGACCGTAACCGTACTTCACCGTTTGCGTTTACCGGAAACAAATTTGAATTCCGTATGGTAGGATCCAGAGATTCTATTTCTGAATGTAACGTTGTACTCAATACGATTGCAGCAGAAGCGTTCAAAGAAGCATGTGATCGTCTGGAAGCTGCCGAAGATTTTGATATGGCAGTACATGATCTGATCAAAGAATATGCAATTGATCATCAGAGAATCGTGTTCAACGGCAACGGTTATGCACCGGAATGGGCAGAAGAAGCAAAACGTCGTGGACTGCCGAATCTGCCGTCTATGGTAGATGCGATTCCGGCGCTGACTACACCAAAGGCAGTGAAGCTGTTTGAGGAGTTCCATGTCTTTACAAAGACTGAACTGGAATCCCGTGCAGAGATTCAATATGAAATCTATGCAAAAGCGGTTAATATCGAAGCGAAGACTATGATCGATATTGCAACGAAACAGATTATCCCGGCAGTGATCAAATATACGACTGTTCTGGCAGGTTCCATCAATGCAGTGAAAGCTGCAGGCCCGATCGATGTGAGTGTACAGATGGATCTTCTTGAGAAATGTACGGCACTTCTGAAGGATACGAACAGTGCAATGAACAGACTGTCCAAGATCGTGGCAAAGGTTCCGGAGATTCCGGAAGGCAGAGAACGTGCAGTGTACTGCAAAGATGAAGTATGCAAGGCTATGACAGAACTTCGTACACCGGTGGATGAACTGGAAATGCTGGTGGACAAAGAAATGTGGCCGATGCCGTCTTATGGCGATCTGATTTTTGAAGTGTGATCTTCAAAGGAGAAATTTAAGTGAATGAATTGAAATTTCTGGAGGAGCAGGGTGTCTCCTCCTCTTTAATAAATAAAATTGTAAAGTTTCGGGAAGTATATCCCGTTTCTGATGAGGTGAAAAACAGAATTATCAAACCTGCAATTCCATTTTATGGAAAAGATATTCTGGAGATGGCCATTGCAGGGATCCTGCAGGGACAGAATCTGCTTCTGACCGGACCAAAAGCCACCGGCAAAAATATTCTGGCAGAAAATCTGGCATATATATTTAACCGGCCTTCTTATAATATTTCTTTTCACGTCAATACAAACAGTGGGGATCTGATCGGTACGGACACTTTTGAGGATAATGAAGTAAAGCTTCGAAAGGGAAGCATTTACCGGTGTGCAGAATATGGCGGATTTGGAATCCTTGATGAGATCAATATGGCAAAAAATGATGCAGTCTCTGTTCTTCATGCAACGCTGGACTATCGGCGTTCCATTGATGTTCCGGGATATGACAAGATCGATCTTCATCCTGCAGCAAGATTTATCGGTACGATGAATTATGGGTATGCAGGAACAAAAGAATTAAATGAAGCACTTGTATCCAGATTTTTGGTTATCGACATGCCGGCACAGACGGAAGAAACGCTGGGATTTATTTTTCATCAGATGTTCCCGAATGCCAGAGAAAGCGCGATAGAGCAGTTTGTTGGATTGTTTCTGGACTTGCAGCTGAAGGCACTGAACAGTGAAATTTCAACAAAAGCATTGGATCTTCGAGGACTCCTTGCGGCAATGAAAATCGTGGATGTGGGACTTTCCCCGGCAAAAGCTGTCCGAATGGGAGTAGTTAACAAAACGTTTGATGTATTCGAAAAAGAAATCGTAGAAGATGTGGTAAGTACCAGAATTCCATCGGAATGGACCAGAGAAGATGTATATGAATAATACAGAACCAGTTGAAATTGATGAATATCGCCTGGAACTGGAGAATAGGATCCGTAATCTGTTGTGGACAGTAAGCGGAGATTACCAACTGGATATGAAGCCTGACGTATCGCTTTTTCTCAGATCAAAGGCAATTGCACTGTATGATGGAATCAAGCAGGGCGCTCTTGCCAGATATTATGATAAGGATATGCTCGGGCTTTATCTTGTTAAAAAAATATTTCTTCAGGCAGGAGAGAATGAGCTGACGTTTGTGGCACAGCTCTGTATTGAAGAGGCTATAGGAGACAAGATCTGTGAAGAACGGCCGGGTATCTGTGATATGCAAAGACAGTGTATGGAGGATATTCTGGAACAGGAATTTGATATACTGCCGGATCTTAGAGATATTCCGGGAAGATTGAAAGTTGCAGTGCTCCGCAGAAGACTGAACAACGGAGAATGGCATGTGGAGAAAAAATTACAGCCATTTATGGAGTTGATAGAGAGAGCTGGTAACAGTACAGATACACTGGAACTGATCCGTGTGATCGATGAACTGTATAATCGATTAATGGATCCGGATTTTGAAAGTATGCATGGGACACTGGAACAGGTGCTTGCAGTGACGATGGAAGATCTTACGGAATATTCCTGGGAGGATTTTCTTTCAGAGGAAATGTATGAAGAGGTACTGGAAAGTTATGCAGAGCAGCTGACAAATTCTGTTTCCGGCCTTGAAAATTCTGCAGTTACAGAAGAAATGGAAGAAAAACGTCAAAAGAAGCGTTCGGTCAAAGTAGTTACTCCGGAGATGTTGGAGAAAGCTTACACATATGTGGAATTAAATTATGGAAAGTCTTATTTAAGTGAAGCAGAAGAGAAGAAGATCAATTATCAGATGTGCCGGGGAATTCACAGTGACTGCAGTCTGTACTTTACGGAGGGAATTCTCAAAAATCCGGTAAAAAGCAATTATCAGTACGAGTATGCAAAACGATTGCGAAACAAAAATATCTGGCTTTATCATGATAAACACAGGATCGTGAAACATAATATTACTGTCCTGACAGAAACACTCCGGAAATCTCTGGTACTCAGAAGTGAGACACAGACTGTTCTTTCGGATCGTGGAATGATCGTACCTTCCAGATTGTGGCGGATTGGCCGGACTAATGATGCAAAACTGTTTCAACAGGAACTGAAAGGAGAAATATCGGATTTTGTTGTGGATGTTCTGATCGATGCGAGCGGATCACAGATGAAGCGGCAGGGTGATGTGGCACTGCAGGCTTATATTATCAGCGAGGCACTGAGTAATGTTGATATTCCGTATCGGGTGATGAGCTTTTGTACCTTCTGGGATTATACGATCATGCATCGGTTTCGCAGATACGATGATCCGCGGTCAGAGAATGATAACATCTTTAATTATGTTACGTCTTCGAACAATCGTGACGGATTGGCCATAAGGACTGCCGGATATGATCTCCTTCAAAGAGAAGAAGAAAAGAAGATTATGATCATTTTGAGTGATGGACGTCCATATGATGTGATCATAAACCGACCGAATGCAAAAAATCCGGAGCCTTATCAGGGAAAGGCTGCAATCGCGGATACAGCAACAGAAGTGCGGCGTCTGCGTAATCTTGATGTCAGTGTTCTGGGGGTATTCGCAGGAGAGGAAAAAGATCTCGCAACGGAAAAAAAGATATTTGGTAAGGATTTTGCTTACATCCGTGATATTGCGAACTTTTCGAAAATTGTCGGCAGATATCTGACAAAACAGCTGGAGATTGACGGATAATAGACAAAAATGTGCAACATTTCCAAAAAGTGTTAAATAAAACGAACGAAAATATAAAAAATTCATAAAATCGCCCTTGATAATCAACATGAAGTCGGTTATAATGGTATGAGGTTAATAGACCAAAAAAAATAAGGGAGAGGAAATCAATGAACGAAAACAAAGAGTTCAAACCGTATATTCCTGCTGAAAAAGTAACCGCAGAAATGACGGTAACATCTGTGATCATGGGTGTCATCCTTGCTATCGTATTCGGTGCAGCTAACGCATACCTCGGACTTCGTGTCGGTATGACTGTTTCCGCATCCATTCCGGCAGCAGTTATTTCTATGGGTGTTATCCGTGTCATCATGAAGAAAAACTCCATTCTGGAGAGCAACCTGGTGCAGACGATCGGTTCTGCCGGTGAGTCACTTGCAGCAGGTGCTATTTTTACAATGCCTGCTCTTTTTTTATGGGCAGAAGAAGGTCTCTGTGATAAACCGAGTCTGGTTGAGATCACTCTGATCGCACTTTGCGGTGGTGTCCTTGGTGTACTTTTCATGGTACCGCTTCGTAACGCTCTTATTGTTAAAGAGCATGCGACACTTCTTTATCCGGAAGGAACTGCATGTGCAGACGTACTTCTTGCAGGTGAAGAGGGCGGCGCAAACGCTTCTACTGTATTTTCCGGTATGGGACTTGCAGCAGTCTTCAAATTTGTTGTTGACGGTCTGAAGGTTATCCCGGCAGACGTTTCTGCAGCATTTACATCCCTTAAGGGTGAGATTGGTATGGAAGTATATCCGGCACTTCTTGGTGTTGGTTATATCGTAGGACCACGTGTAGCATCTTTCATGTTCGTAGGTTCCATTGTCGGATGGCTCGTGATCATTCCGATGATTTGTCTGTTCGGACCAGACACATGGCTGTATCCGGCTGATCCGGGTGTGACTATTTCACAGCTGTATGCGGCTGGCGGTGCGGCAGCAATCTGGAGCAAATATGTTAAATATATCGGAGCAGGTGCCATCGCTACAGGTGGTATCATTTCCCTGATCAAATCCATGCCACTGATCATCAGCACATTCCGTGATTCCATGAAGAGCATGAAGGGCGGATCCGTAAAAGGAACTGCAAGAACAGACAGAGATCTTCCGATGAATTTCATTCTGATCGGTATCGTTGCAATGGTAGTTATTATCTGGGCAGTACCGGCTATTCCGGTTAATCCGCTTGGAGCACTTCTTATCGTAATCTTCGGATTCTTCTTTGCAACTGTATCTTCCCGTATGGTAGGTATGATCGGTAGCTCTAACAACCCGGTTTCTGGTATGGCAATCGCTACACTTCTGATCTCTACAATTGTGATCAAGAGCAGCGGACAGACTGGAATCGATGGTATGAAAGCAGCAATCGCAATTGGTTCTGTTATCTGTATCATTGCAGCAATCGCCGGTGATACTTCTCAGGACCTTAAGACAGGATACCTTCTTGGTGCAACTCCTAAGACACAGCAGATCGGTGAGCTGATCGGTGTTGTTGCTTCCGGTCTTGCAATCGGTGGTGTTCTGTATCTTCTGGATGCAGCATGGGGATATGGTGGAGCAGAAGTTCCGGCTCCTCAGGCAGGTCTGATGAAGATGATCGTTGAAGGTATCATGGGTGGAAATCTTCCGTGGGCACTTGTATTCATCGGTGTATTCCTTGCAATTGGTATGGAAATCTTAAGAATTCCGGTAATGCCATTTGCAATCGGTCTTTACCTTCCAATTTATCTGAATGCAACCATCATGATCGGTGGTGTTGTTCGTATGTTTATGGATGGCAGAAAGAACGTTGATGAAAAAACAAAGAACGATCAGGTTACAGATGGTACACTGTACTGTGCTGGTATGATCGCCGGAGAAGGTCTGGTAGGTATCGCACTTGCTATCCTTGCAGTTGCTGGTATCAGCCTGGATGTATCCGGAGTTGTTAACTTTGGCAACATCGGTGGTGTTGTTCTCATGATTATCATGATCCTGACACTGCTGAAATTCTCCTTATGGAAAAAGAAAAAAGCCTGATGAAAAAACAGAGTAAAAAAAGCAAAAAACAAAATATAGAGATTAATTATCTGGATTTAATTCCAGTCAGATCAGAAGAGCTTCACTGGCACAAGGATATCAAGGGACGCGTGATTCTGGATGTGGAAAATACAGGATGGTTCAACAAGATTGCACAGACTGTATTCAACAAACCGCAGTACACCAAGGTGCATCTGGATGCTCAGGGTACTTTTATCTGGCCTCTGATCGATGGAAAACGTACGGTGACCGATATCGCGGCGCTGGTAAAAGAAGAATTTGGTGAAGCGGCAGAACCGCTTTATCCAAGAATTATCAAATATTTCCAGATTGTTGAGAGCTATCATTTTATTAAATTTGCAAATATGCCTTCCAAATAGGGCAGACTAAGAACGGGAAGCAGCGAATCGCTGTATCCCGTTCTTTTAGGTTAAGGGATACTTTATTAAGATATAGAGATATAGCAACAGAGAAAGGAGTACTTATGAAAATTGCTGGAAAAAAACCCTGGTATCTGGAATATCTTCTTATTATTGTCGGAACCGGACTTATGGGAACCGCGATCACTTCCTGTTTTGATGCAGCAGGAATGGTAACCGGTGGCTTCTCTGGTATTGCAATTCTGGTAAAGGCCTGGACAAAAGGTTTGTATGGAAATGGAATTCCACTCTGGATAACAAACCTGATTCTGAATGTTCCATTGTTTCTTCTCGCTACTAAAATAAAAGGTTTTGCTTTTGTAAGGAAAGCACTGCTGGGAGATATTTCACTTACAATATGGCTTGCCATTCTTCCTGCCTGGAAACTGTCTGAAGATTTTCTCCTTGTCGCGTTATATGGCGGTCTTCTGCAGGGAATTGGAATTGGATTTGTATTTCTCGGTGGTGGAACGACTGGCGGAACAGATATGCTGGCTGCAATCATCCAGAAATATCTGCGACATTATTCTATTGCACAGATCATGCAGTTTATAGATGGTGCGATAGTTGTTGTGGGTATGTATGTGTTTGGTGTGGAACGTGCTCTTTACGCGATCATTGCAGTATTTCTTGTTACAAAAGTGTCGGATGGTATCATTGAAGGTTTGAAGTTCTCCAAATCTGTTTATATTATTACGGACAAACCGGATGAGGTTTCCAGAATGGTCATGGAAGATCTGGATCGTGGAATTACCGGTATTTCTGCAAAAGGGATGTATTCCGGTGAGGACAAGCTGATGCTGTTCTGCGTAGTCGGAAAGAAGGAACTGGTACATCTGAAAGAGAAAATTGATGAAATTGATGAGAATGCTTTTGTCATTGTTGGGGATGCACGAGAGGTACATGGGGAAGGTTTTATAGAAAAATAGGAATTTTATACAAAAAAATGCAAAAAAATTAAGTTTTGGTCTTTCATTTTTGGTAATTTTATATTAAAATAACAGATAACGAAGGAAAGCTATGGGGAAAAAGGAGAAATACGCATAAAAAGGCGGGAAGGGATGTAAGCAGATGATATCAAATCAGGTACTACAGAATACACTAGAGGGATTAAAAGAAATATCCAGGACAGAATTCTGCATTATTGACACAGAGGGGAAAGTCCTTGCAACAACTTTTGCAGATTTTTCAATTCAGCCGGGGGATATACAGGCATTTGTGGAATCCCAGGCAGACAGCCAGCTTGTGAAGGGATTCCAGTATTTTAAAGTCTGTGATGACTACCAGCTGGAATATATACTTGTGGCACATGGTGACGATGAAGACACTTATATGGTTGGCAAGCTTGCAGCATTTCAGATCCAGAATCTGATCGTTGCATATAAAGAAAGATTTGACAAAGACAGCTTTATCAAGAATCTCCTTCTTGATAACCTTCTTCTGGTAGATATTTATAATCGCGCGAAGAAACTGCATATTGATGCAGATGTTCGTCGTGTTGTTATGATTCTGGAATTGCAGCAGGAAAAGGATCACAGTTCCATGGAGAGTGTGAAAAGTTTCTTTGGCGGCAAGAGCAAAGACTTTATCACAGCGGTCGATGAAAAGAGTATCATCATTGTTAAGGAACTGGAAGATGGCGAAGGTTATGCAGAGATGGATAAGCTTGCCCATGCAATTTTGGATACCCTTGGGCTGAACCAGAATGAAGAGACTCATATTGCATATGGAACGATCGTAAATGAACTGAAAGAAGTTTCCCGTTCCTATAAAGAGGCAAGAATGGCGCTGGATGTTGGCAAGATCTTCTTTGGCGAAAAAGATGTTATTGCTTACAGTTCGCTTGGAATCGGACGTCTGATCTATCAGCTTCCAATTCCGCTGTGCAAAATGTTTATCAAAGAAATTTTTGAGAATAAATCGCCAGATGATTTTGACGAAGAAACACTGGTTACTATTGACAAATTCTTTGAGAACAGCCTGAATGTTTCAGAAACATCCAGACAGTTATATATCCACAGAAATACACTGGTCTATCGTCTGGATAAGTTACAGAAGAGTACCGGATTGGATCTTCGTGTATTTGAAGATGCGATTACATTCAAGATCGCACTGATGGTCGTACGTTATATGAAGTACATGGAAACGCTTGAATATTGATCGCACGTCGATATGAAAATTTTGTGAATTCAATAAAAATGCTTGCATTCCAGCATAATATATGTTACAACATTGTTACGAAATGTTAATAAACTATACCGCAGGATGCAATGAAATGCTGCCGGGATTCTGGCAGCATTTTTTATGGAGTCCAGAGAGACATATTTGTTTTAGGCAGTTGCAGCACTTTTGGACCGGATATAGATAGAGGAGGATATTATGGAAACGATGATCGATCTGATTGATGTGACAAAATCGTATGGTAAAGGCCTTCCGGCTGTGAACCATGCTAATTTGCACGTAGATAAAGGAGAATTTGTTTTTGTAGTAGGAAGCAGTGGGTCAGGAAAATCTACACTGATCAAACTTCTTATGAAAGAACTTGATAGTACAAGTGGACAGATGATAGTCAGCGGTGAGCGTCTGGAGAAGATGAAACATCGTCGAGTTGCGAAATATCGTCGTAAGCTTGGTGTAGTATTTCAGGACTTCCGTCTTCTGAAAGACCGCAATGTATACGAAAACGTTGCATTTGCACAGCGTGTTATCGGGAGACCAACGCGAGTGATCCGCAGACGTGTCCCGGAGGTCCTTCAGGAAGTAGGACTTGCTGAAAAATACAAATCCTTCCCGGATGAGCTTTCTGGTGGTGAGCAGCAAAGAGTGGCGCTTGCCAGGGCACTTGTAAATCGTCCGGATATCCTTCTGGCTGACGAGCCGACCGGAAACCTGGATCCGAAGACTTCTGAAGAAATCATGAAGCTTCTGGAACAGATCAATGAGCGTGGTACGACTGTGCTTGTGGTAACACATAACAAAGAAATCGTTAATCAGATGAAGAAACGAGTGGTTACCATGCATGACGGCGTGATCATCAGTGATGAGAAAGAAGGAGGATATCATGAGGCCTAGTACAATCTGGTATACCCTCAAACAGGGTATCAAAAATATAAAAAGAAACTGGATGTTTTCCATTGCATCTATTCTGACCATGGCAGCCTGTATCTTTCTGGTAGGTGTATTTTATTCACTGGTAACAAATGTAGATAATATTGCACAGAAAGTAGAGCAGGAAGTTCCAGTCACTGTTTTTTTTGATGAGGGAACGACTGAAGAACAGATGCAGGAAGTCGGCAATCTGATCCAGGCACGTCCGGAAGTGGAACGAGTTGAGTTTGAATCAGCAGAGCAGGCATGGGAGAACTTTAAGGATAAATATTTCCAGGGATCTGATGCGGCAGAAGGATTTAAGGATGACAACCCGCTTGTCAATTCTTCAAACTATCATGTATACCTGAACCAGATCGAGAAACAGACAGAGTTAGTAAACTATATTCAGGGGTTGGAGCATGTGCGAGATGTTGAGCAGTCTGAACAGGCAGCAAATACGCTGGGAAGCTTTAACAAGCTGGTTTCCTATGCATCGATCGTGATCATTGCGCTCCTTCTGATCATTTCTATTTTCCTGATCAGTAATACCATTTCTGTTGGTATTTCTGTTCGTAAAGAAGAAATTGGAATTATGAAATACATTGGAGCAACGGATGCATTTGTCCGTGCACCGTTCCTTCTTGAAGGTATGGTCCTTGGAGTGATCGGTGCAGCGATTCCACTGGTAGCACTGTATTTCCTGTACAATAGTGTTGTTGAGTATATCCTGAATAAATTCAGTGTGCTTACAGGTGTGGTTGCTTTTATTCCGGTATGGCAGATTTATCAGATACTTCTTCCGATTGGACTTGCTCTTGGAATTGGCATTGGTTTCATTGGAAGTATGATGACAACAAGAAAACATCTGAGAGTGTAATTGTGAAAGTGCAAGGTGTGAAATAACCATCAGGGAGCATATAAGTAAATAAAAGAAAAGCGGCATGGGACTTTAAGTTCTGTGCCGCTTATGTTATATTTAGATACCAGGGTTAAAGGCACGAAAATTAACAATACAACAGGAAAGGCAGTCGTAATGAAGCATAAAGAATACGTGACAGGAGTTGTGACAGGAGTTTTGGCTGCTGCACTTGCAGCAGGTGGGTTAAACTATGTACATCAGAATCAAAGTGGGAGTGTTCTGGCGGATTCAGCGCACGTAGAAAAAGTAGAATATCTGGAGAAACTGATCGATCAGGAATATCTGGGGGATGTTGATCAAGATAAACTGGCAGAGGGAATTTATGCAGGACTGATTTATGGCCTGGGAGATGTGTATTCCAGATATTATACAGCGGAGGAATATGCGCAGGAGACCGCAACAACAGATGGCTCTTATGTAGGAATAGGGGTATCTATCCAGAAAAATAAAAATGGTGGCGTACAGATTGCAGAGTGCTACGAGGGCGGTTCGGGAAAGAAAGCCGGACTGATCGTAGGAGATGTGATCACTGCGATTGACGATACCGATGTTACGGATATGGAACTCTCTGAGGTAGTCAGCCTGATCAAAGAAAATAAAGACAAAAACATTGTTCTGACCGTCCAGAGGGAAGATGAGGAGACACCTCTTCAGATCACTGTAGAAGTAACAGATGTGGAACTTCCGGCCGTATTCAGTGAAATGCTGGATGATGAGACCGGATATATCCAGATCACGCAGTTCACAGGCATTGCACCACAGCAGTATAAAGATGCTTTTGTGGATCTAAAACAGAAAGGAATGCAGAAACTGGTAGTAGATCTTCGTGATAATCCAGGTGGACTTCTGACGTCAGTATGTGAGATATTGCGGGATATTCTTCCAGAAGGACTGATTGTTTATACTGAGGATAAGGATGGAAATCGGGAAGAAGAGACTTGTGATGGCAAAAATGAACTCCATATGCCATTGGCTGTTCTTGTCAATGAGAGCAGTGCCAGTGCTTCGGAAATTTTTGCCGGTGCGGTCCAGGATTATGAGATCGGAAAGATTGTCGGAACAACAACTTATGGAAAAGGCGTTGTGCAGGAGCTGAGACAGCTTCGTGATGGAAGCGCAGTGAAACTTACTGTTTCAAACTATTATACACCAAAAGGAAATTCTATTAATAAAGTAGGAATCAAGCCGGATATCGAGGTCAAACTTGCATCAGAACTGTTGAATAAGACGGAAATCAGTCATGAGGAGGATAACCAGCTGCAGGAGGCTTTAAAAACGCTGCAATAGATCAGCACGTAAGATAAAATTAACAAATTTAAAAAAAATGTAAAAAATACTTGCTTTTTATTCAATTATTTCTTAAAATATATAAAGGCTATTTTGTATAAGGAAGGGAATGATTTCATGAATAACACAGACAAGTACAAAAGAGACTTTGCCAGAGTCCTGACACTTCTTATGCTACTGGCTGCATTATTTGTAACAGACATTCCGGTAAGTGCAGATACGACAGACAGTGCCACTGTTTCAAGCATCAGTGCAGTTACCGAGAAGGCAGAGATAAAAGCTTCCAGCAATACAGCACTTAAGATCAGCTGGGAGAAATGCCCGCTTGCACAGGAATATGTGATCTACAGAAGAGAATCTACAAGAAAAGCATTCAGAAGAATAAAGAAAGTCAGCGCCAGCAGGACAAGCTACATTGATAAAAGACTGACCTCAAGCAAACCGTATCAGTATGCAGTGCGTGCGATACGTAAGGAAAATGGGAAATATGTATACAGCAGATATCTTATGGTAACAGGTGCTACACGTCCTGCAACCGTGAAGACAACGATCAAGGCAGCTTCCAGTTCAACGATGAAAGTGACATGGAAGAAGAGCTCGAGAGCAGATGGTTACCGTATTTACAGAAGACCTGCTGCCGGAAAATGGGTTCTGGTTGCTGATGTGGCCAAAAATCTGACTTCATATACAGATACAGGCTTGAATGCAAGTACGAAATATGTGTATACAGTACGCCCATATAAAAAAGGCGGTAATGTAAAATATATGTCAGCCGTGAAGCTGAGTAATAAAGCATCAACGCCAGCGGCACCCAAGGTTACGCCGTCAGGCAACACATCAAACAGTAGTGTTATGTCAAATACCAGGTTTACTGCAGCACAGAAGGATGTCATGAAAAAAATCCTCTATGCGGTGGAAACAGGTGGACAGGTTTATGGAAATCAGAAATATGGTGATTTCACAGAGGCTTTTACAAACAGCAGTACAGAGTATGCGATCACAATTGGTGCAGGTCAGTGGTATGGTACAGAAGCGCAGCGTCTTCTGAAACTGATTCATGCAACGATGGGAGAGGATGAGTGGAATAAGATCGATACAGGAAATCATTATGTATGGACAGCTATATGTAATGAAGACTGGACAAAATATCGAATTCCCAAAAGCTCCTGGAGAGCAAGAGTTATTGTAAAACTGCTTCAGACAGATGTTGGAATCAAATGTCAGGACCAGCTGATGTATCAGCAGATCGACGAATATGAAGCAGAAGTACGGAAACTTGGTGTATCGGATCCACAGGCTGTAGGGATGTTTATCAACATCCGTCATCAAGGTGGATACGGAGCTGTTACGCGAGTCCTTGGAAAAACTGCAAAGCCGGTTAATCTGATCAATGTGTACAGAGCACTTGCCACAGATTCCGGTGGACAGGTAGGTACATATAAGACAAGGCAGGCAAAAGTATATCAGTGGCTGCTGACATACATGAAATAATAAGAATACATTAAGGCTGATCTCGCATGAGAGATCAGCCCTTTCTTTTTGTGAAAATCCATTGCGTATGGCAAGTGTAAAATGTTATAATGATGTAGAATTTTTGCAGAATGCAGGGAGAAAAGAAATGATTTTAACTGAAGATAAGATCTATACCATGTCACTGGAGACGGAATCTGTCAATCGTGACAGCGGATTAACAAATAATACGATAGAATTGGAATTTACAAACAAAGAGTTATTACATGCAATTGTTACCTGTGGAATGCCGATCCAGAGACTGACAGCTGCATTTCCGGAGAAGAAACGTTTTGAATTCTTATACAAACTTTTTCTTGTAGAAACAGCTCTTGATGCAGAGGGAGACCGCCTGAAAAAATCAAAGAAGATCGCATATCTGGATTCTTCTGAAAAGAGTGTGATTTCCTACTATATGGGAATGTTTTTTACAAAGATGATCAGTCGCCGACTGTATGGATCTGAGTACCTGACAAATCTGAATCTGATTGAGACACCGGATCACAAAGAATTTATTGATTTTTTTGCCAGTGAATGGCGCCCAGAGATGATAGGCTACAGACCGGATGCTGATGCCTGGAATGTCTGGGAAGCAAAAGGTGGAAGCAACTACAGAGAGCAGGCTCTGAAGAAAGGTGCTGACCAGCTGAAGGCAATTGGCACTGTAAATGGGGTGCGCCCGGATCCGGCGGCAGTCTGCATGACCTATTATGATCATGGCTATCTCTGCGGAATATTGAGAGAACCGGAAGGCAATACAGAAGGGGAACAGTTGAAGTTCACTGAGGAGGATTTTTATAAGGCATATTATGAACCAATCTGTGAACTTTTTCTGGATAAAGGCAGCAACCTCAGATTACATGATCTCTATGCGGAAGTATCACTGGAAGTGCCATATTTTACAGAAAATTACAGAGAACCGGATGAAAGAAAGATATGTATTGGAATTTCCAGAAAATTATTGAACTGTCTGATGGAAGAAGATTATTCTGCGGTAGCTGAAATAAGAAAAAATGTGCAGGAAGAAATCTGTCCGGATGGTGCTTATATGGGTGCAGATGGTATTTTTATAAGATAAAGAAGAACAGATAAATAAGGATAGCGAAAGAGAGAGTATTCAGTGCTCTCTCTTTTTTCACAGACGGGAAGGCAGAGCATTTCGCAGTGGAAAAGATAATTTTTTTTAAATACAAAGGAATCAAATATTGTAATCGAGTCATTGATATGGCATAATAAATATGTATGAGGTTAAAAATAAGAAAAAACAAAGTTAAGAAAATGTAAAAAAATACTTTACAGAAGGAGCTGTTCCGAAAGAAATACAGAGCTGACGGGACGGCCACAGAGGAGAAAAAAATGGCAGTATTTTCAATGATCTTATCTTTGCTCTCAGGAGTAGCATTATTTCTGTTTGGAATGTCTTTGATGGGAGACGGCCTGAAACTTGTAGCAGGTAATAAGCTTGAGGCATTTCTGTACCGTATGACCAATACTCCGCTGAAGGGAGTTGCACTTGGTACTTGTGTTACCAGTGTTATCCAGTCTTCTTCAGCAACTACCGTTATGGTCATCGGTTTTGTTAACTCCGGTATGATGAAACTGAAACAGGCGATCGGTATCATCATGGGAGCAAACATCGGAACCAGCATTACAGGATGGATCCTGTGCCTGTCCTACATTCAGGGCTCCGGTGGTATTGCAAGTATTCTTTCTACTGCAACCATTTCAGCAGTAGTCGCAGTCATTGGTATTATTCTTCGTATGTTCTGCAAAAGATCCGTACATAAGAATATCGGAAACATTATGCTTGGTTTCGCAATTCTGATGACGGGTATGCAGACCATGAGTGGTGCTGTTGCACCGTTGAGAGAAAGCCCGGTCTTTATTGACATGCTGACGATGTTTTCCAATCCGATCGCAGGTATTCTGGTAGGTATTGCTTTCACGGCCGTATTGCAGAGTGCATCTGCGACAGTCGGTGTACTGCAGGCACTTTCCGTAACAGGAATCCTGACATTTGCCAGTGCATTCCCGATCGTCCTTGGTATCGGTGTTGGAGCAGCCTGTCCAGTTCTGATCTCTGCAATCGGAGCTAATAAGAATGGTAAGAGAACTGCACTCATCTATCTGATGAATGACTTATTCGGTCTGATTTTGTGGTCTATTATCTTCTATACCGCAAATGCTATCGTGCATTTCGGATTTATGGATATGATCATGACCCCGGTAACGATCGCAGCACTGAATACCGTGTTCCGTGTAGCTACAGTTGTTGTTCTGTTTCCATTTATTCCGAAGCTTGAAAAACTGGTGTGCATGCTAGTGAAAAACAGTGCAGAGGAACTGGAGGATGAGGCAGACTTCGATCTTCTGGAAGAACGTCTGATCAATTACCCGGCACTTGCAATTGCTCAGTGTCACCGTGCGATGAACGGCATGTCCAAAAAACTTCGCAAGAATGTCAACAGAGCCATGAATCTTCTGAATGATTATCAGCAGGATAAGTACGATAAGGTTCAACGTAAAGAAGATCTGATCGACAAGTATGAGAGCCGTCTGGGAGAATATCTGATTCAGCTTACCAAACGTGAGATGAATACAGCACAAACAACACAGGTTTCTCTGTATCTGCATACGATCAATGACTTTGAGAGAATTGGTGACCATGCTTCCTATATTGCACATATGGCAAATGAAATGCATGATAATCATACACAGTTTTCTCAGGCAGCCTGGGATGAACTGAATATCGTTATGGAGGCAGTTCGAGAGGAGATCAATGTCACCTGTAATGCATTTATGAAAGATGACAAGGAAGCAGCTCAGAGAGTTGCACCTTTAGGGGCTGTGATCACAAACCTTTGTGACGAGTTAAAGATGCACCATGTAGAACGTCTCAGTAAGGGAGAATGCGGACTTGAGGAAGGAACCGTTTTTAACGACATCCTGAACAGCTTTGGCCGTATTGCAGCGCACAGCGCAAGCGCAATGACCGCACTCTTAAAGAGCGGTGATACAGATGCGGATCCGCATATCCATGATTCCAAGATCTATCCGACAGACAGCTGGGAGTATTACACATATTTCAATGAGTACAGACAGAAGTATGATGTGATTGCTAATGCTGAACATGTTTTAAGCATGGAACCGGAAGAGGTAGAATAATAAAAATAACAGAGTAAACAGAAATTACAGAGCAGGATTTAAAATGCTCTGTAATTTTTTGCATAGATATAAATTTATGGATATGCTATACTGAGTGAAAAAACTTTTGTAGTTAGTTTATAAAAGCTGACATTGGCTTCGACAGGAAAAAGGCGTCGTGACGATTTGCAAAGAAGGCGAGATATCCAAATTCGTAGAGAAAGTCTCCAGCGTCAGTTTCTCAGCAAAACGTGCGATTGAAAACGGTCAGAAAGTTCTATATGTGACAGAACGTTGTGTTTTCCGCCTTACTCCGAAAGGTCTGAAATTAATCGAAGTGTATCCGGGTGTGGATATGAAGAAAGATATTATAGACAGGCTGCCATTTGAGGTAGAAGTCTGAGATAATGAAAAAGTACAGAACAAACATTTGTATGAATGTGATATATATGAAAATAGCGGGAGGTAAAGTAAATGACGAAACTTGAAAATTTTGTAGGAATGATGACAGGACATTTTGATAATAAGGATCAATTTGATAAGATGCAGGAAGAAGGAAAAACATATCCATATGCTGAACATATAAATACAATCTGTAATGACAAAATAAATAATCTTCCTGAATATTTCAAAGACATATTTGTTGTTGAAGAGAGTTACTATGAAATTAATGGGAAACGTCATGCATCCCCGCATCTTTTCCTTATCACGGAAATAGAACAGGGAATTTTACTTTCTTCTTATGAAATTCCAAAAGGAGAAGATAAAAATACATTTTCATATGATTCTATGAAGAAGGTTGATTACGCTAAACTAAAAAAATCTGAAAAATTTACTCCGGCACTTTATCATGAAAAGGACGGAATCTGGGAGGGAGGCAGTACAAGCCAGTTTTCTCCGGTAATGACCTTTAAACTTTGGGAAAAGTTTTCCGATGATTTCCTGGAAGTATCTGAAAGCATGGAAGTTAATGGGAAGAGAACTTTTGGATATGATGAACCAATAATTTATAAGCGTGTATAATCAAATAGCGGTATATTGATATGACTTTCAGTTTGTTTGGCTCATAACAATTTAGACGAACTTTTTTGATATAAAAACCAGGAGGTGTTTTTGTGCAGAATTCACAACAAATCTTCAGACTTCATTCCGAATACAAACCCACCGGCGACCAGCCCCAGGCAATTGAAAAACTGGTGGTATTTTGTGGTATGTGGGTGGTTGAACATCCGGATGTTGTGGAAGCGATAGTGGTGAGAGCATAGGTGAAAAGCGGGTGGATGAAGAGGGTTTGTGACTTTTCATCGCCTGCTTTTTGATTATAGATGTTGAATGTGACAGGAAGGATGGACTGGGAGAGATAGAAGAAAAAAGAATTAGAAGTTTTTATTTATTGTAATATTTCATGTAGCGGCATTAGTAAAATAGTGTCGCTACAAAAAGCTGACTTATACATTGATATTATATGCATAACTCAAAATAAAATTGTTAAAAATAGAAAAAGAAACAATATATAACGAAAAAATCTCTAAATAAGAAATTTACATTGACTGAGAGAAGAGTAAAACATATAATAAAGGTGGAGGTGTATAAGAATGTTAGTAAAAGTAAGTGTTGAAAATTTTAAATCTTTTGATAAAGCAGCAGAGCTGACAATGATTTCCTCAAATAAAATACGAACAAATGCAAATCACAGGTTAAAGATAAAAAGTACCCAGTTATTAAAATATGCAGTAGTTTATGGAGCAAATGCATCTGGAAAGACCAATCTGGCATTGTTCTTTAAATTTTTTAAAGATAGTGTCTGTAATGGTATTCCGATAGAAGCTACACAGATGTTTTGTAAGAATCGGCAGGAGAATAAGGAACGAGAAAGTAGTTTTGAAATTCAGATTACTGTAGATGACAAATTTTATGCCTATGGTTTTTCCGCAGTTTTAAGCAGACGAAAAGTAACCGGAGAATGGTTATATGAATTATATCAGAATGGTTCAGCAAAATGTCTCTTTGAACGAGAAGGAAGTAAACGTCCGGTGTTAAATGATGGTATTACGCTGACAAACACAGAAAAAAATAAATTTGAAACCTATGCAGATGATTTTGAAGGAAATGAAACATCTTTGTTCCTGACAGAAATGAATCGTGGAAAAAAATATAGCACACGATCTAAATTATTGTTTTTCCGGGATGTATATGATTGGATTCAGAATCATATTTCGATTATCACACCGGATACGCCATTGATTGATTTGGAATATTATTATGATGATAATTCGCTGAAGCTGATTAACAAATTGATCAAAACATTTGATACGGGAATCAGCCAGGTGAAAATTGAAGAAATTACATTGGATGAGTTATCAAATGCATTGCCGAAATCAGTATTTGATAAGATGATGCAGCATGTAAAAAATAGAATGGAAGAGCAGGAAGAACCATCATTCAGAATGACGATGAGGTCGAAGGAAACTTTCTTTAATATCGAAGTTGAAGGACATTCTGAACCGAAGGTCACAACAATCCGGTTGCATCATAATAAATCGTTTTATGAGTTTGGCTTTGATGAAGAATCAGATGGAACAAGAAGATTATTCGATTTGATGGATATGCTGTTGAATAAACGAGAAGATGTTCTTTATGTTGTGGATGAATTGGAGAGAAGTTTACATCCGAAGTTGACAGAACGATTTTTGCAATTGTTTATGCAGCTACATGATGAGCAGCGTATGCAGCTATTGTTCACTACACATGAATCATCCATTATGGATCAGGCTATTTTTAGAAGGGATGAAATCTGGTTTGTAGAACGTAACGCAGAAAATGCAAGCTCTATTTATTCCTTAGATCGTTTCAAGGAGAGGTATGATAAAGTGTTGAGCAAGGCATATCTGGAAGGAAGATATGGTGCGATACCGGTATTTTCAACATTCGATTTTGCGCGAGCAACGAGTCAGACGGATGTGCTTGCACAGACACCTGACGACTGCCGCGACAGTGCAGAAAGTATTTCTGTACCGAGAGAGGAGGAGTAGCCTTGGCTCCAGTAAGAAGTTATACGAATTGGAATAGTAGAACTACAGATGAAGAAGAACAGATTGAGCCTTATCGTAAGTACTTTTTCATATGTGAGGGTGCAAATACTGAAACATGGTATTTCAAAAAGTTAATTGATATCCGAAAAGAGTTAAATATTCATCCATTGATCGATATCCGGTTACTTGAAAAAACAGAGGGAGACAGGGACATTTCATTTCCAAGACGTTTGATTGAGTTTGCAGAAAATCAGAAAGAAAATCCAGAAATAGCGTTTGATAAAGAACGGGATAAGATGATTGTTGTATTTGATGGAGACATTTTTGAAGAGAAGGTACTTGATTATGATGAATTGGTAGCTGAAGGTGAAAAGAAGAATATATTAGCGGTTAGTAATCCGGCATTTGAATTGTTCTTGCTGTTACATTATGAAAATTCATACGAAGATGATATTGAGCCAAATGCTGAACAGATTATCCAGAATGAAAAAGATGGACATCAGACATTTATCTATAAGTTGTTACTTGCAAGAACAGGAATCAATCCGAAGAAAAATTCTGCGATTGGAGAACTGGCGAAAAATATAGAGATTGCTATTGAGCAGGAAAAGAAAATCAATGAGGATATTCATCAGTGTAAAGGACAGATTACGTGTAATATAGGTCGGATTATTGATGAGATTCGGAAGGATGATGGAACGAATAAAGACAGTTATAGAGTTTAAAGGATATTTTTCCAAGAGTGGAAGTTGATGCAAAAATATGTCACAACAGGTCGAAACATATAAATGAAGATTATATGGAAGGATGAATGTATGGAGAATAAAGTTATAATATTAGGTGCTGGTATAGGTGCAATGACGATGGGATTTGAAAATGCGGGTTGTAGCGTTGTTGCAGCTTATGAAAGGGATAGAAGGGCAATTGAACTTTATAAGAAAAATATAAGTGGTGAAATAAATGAACTGGATCAATTAGGAACAAGCAATTTGGAAGATGTGCCGGATATAGATATATTAGCATGTGATTTTTATAGAGATTTAAGTATAGTTGATCGAAACCCCAAAAATGCTACAGATATCAATAATGCCATTCAATTTATTTTAGATTATAGAAAGCCAAAAATTATATGCTTTTTTATACCCCCGGCTTATTTAAAATGGGAAAAGTTTGTACAGTTGTTAGGGAATATAAATAACAGAGGATATGATTACAAGTATAAACAAATATATACAGAACAGGCAACAGGACTACCGATAACAGAAAAGAGAGTCTATTTAGTGGCAATCCATAGATCATTAGGCGATGTATTTGAATTTCCTTGTTTTGATGAAAAGAAAATGTTTTCTCTAGAAGAAATATTGGAAAATAAGCCTGTAGAAGAATTTTATCGAAAAGTTAATTGTAATTGTGTTAATGAGATAAGCACAAAAGATACATTTTTTTGTTGGAAACAAAATAAATACATAGAATCAGATTTGGCAGATACAAATTTAATAAAGATTCCATTAGTCAGGAATGAAAAAGTAATCAGAAAGATAACTCATAGAGAATTGGCAAGATTGAAGAATCTACCAGATGATTATCAACTTGATACAAGAAATAAAGCGTGGATGTATAGACAGTTGATGTATGCCCCTAATACAAAAATCATGGAACAAATAGCAAGTGAAATAGGAAATACATTGAAAAGAAATATTTTACAAAAGTCAAATATGATGAGAGGACAAACATTTGCAGAGTTGTTTAGGAGATATCTTATCGCAAAGTGTAAAAATATAGTAGAAGAAAAATTGTGTGATTTTAAATGTAATGTTGATGGAAAAGATATTTGCTTTGAATTAAAAATTTACAATAGTGATTATGCAATTGAAAAAAATATAAAGCGAGCATGTGAAAGATTATTGCGATTAAAAGGTGATAATTTAATTTTAGTTATAGGAAACGTTGTTTCAAAAGAAATAAAAGCAAATTGTTTTGAAGTATATGGGATACATATTTGGGATGTGAAAAATTTGCTTTGGTTATTTGAAGAATTCTCAGATATAAAAAATGAATTTATATCGTTATTAACATATAGTATAGATGATTTACAATTAGAAATTCCAGAGCCACAATTATTTGAAGAAAAACAAATCGAAAAAAGGGAGAGAACATGGGAAGAACGGTTAAAAAATATACAACCTGGAAAAGAATTTTTTAAGGAATATGAAAAGATTTGTACAGAAATTTTGAAAAATATACTTGGAGAGTATTTGGGCTTATGGGCTGTGCAAGAGCATTCAAATGAAGAGTTATACTGTTTTGACTTATGTTGTAAAATCAAAAATGGAGTGGATCAGGATTTCTTTAACACAATACAAAATTATTTTAATACAAAATATATAGTATTTGAATTCAAAAATTATAAAGAAAAAATAACTCAAAGAGAAATTTATACGACGGAAAAATATTTGTATAAAAAGGCATTAAGAAGTGTAGCAATTATTGTGTCAAGAGAAGGAGCAAGTAGAAATGCACTTTTAGCAGCAAAAGGTTGCTTAAGGGAAAACGGAAAGTTGATTTTATGTTTATCCGATAAAGATTTAAACGAACTGATTCATATAAAGGAAAAAGGCGAACAGCCAACAGCAGAGTTTTTTGAAGCTATGTTAGATGATATACTGATACATTTGGAAAAGTAAAAATTAAAAGTATAGAACAAATATCATGAGGAATCTTTTTAGAAGATAATAATATTATTGATGAAACTGGAGATTATGTAACTATATGTTCAACCCAGAAGATGGATAAAGAAAGATACAATGCTTACAAACTATTAGCCATGAATTATGGGAAACTGGAAGAATGTACATATGAAGATGGGACGTTTAGTATTTCGTTAACATGTTCAAGTTATATTAAGGGACAACAACTTGTAGCATATATTGAACAAAAAGATAATGTGATTCTAGCATATGGATAACTGTGGAGAAATTATGTGAAATGATAGAAAGAAGTACAGAACAAACATTCGGTTTGCCCTGTACTTTTTTTATATGTAATGATATACTGAAAACACAACCATACTAAAAGAGACACATCTTAATTTTAGATAAATGAAATTTGTTTAAAACAGGAGAATGCTATGGATCATTTTGAATTACATTCCGAATACAAACCAACCGGTGACCAGCCCCAGGCAATCGAAAAACTGGTCAAAGGCTTTAAAGAAGGCAACCAGTTCGAGACTTTGCTGGGTGTCACAGGTTCCGGTAAGACCTTCACCATGGCGAACGTCATCGCCCAGTTAAACAAGCCAACTTTGGTACTTGCGCACAATAAAACACTGGCAGCACAGCTCTACGGTGAGATGAAGGAATTCTTCCCTGAGAACGCAGTGGAATACTTTGTCTCTTATTATGATTATTACCAGCCAGAGGCATATGTTCCATCTACGGATACTTATATAGCAAAAGATGCTTCCACGAACGATGAAATCGATAAACTCCGTCTTTCTGCAACAGCGGCTCTCTGTGAACGGAAAGATGTTATTGTGGTTTCCTCTGTATCCTGTATCTATGGTCTGGGTGCACCGGAAGAATTCTTTGATATGATGATCTCACTTCGTCCGGGAATGGAGAAAGACAGGGATGAGGTAATCAAAGAACTGATCGATATTCAGTATAACCGTAATGAAATGGATTTCCATCGTGGTACGTTCCGGGTACGTGGAGATGTGCTGGAAATCTTCCCGGCCAACTATTCTGACCGGGCAATTCGTGTGGAATTCTTTGGAGATGAGATTGATCGAATTACAGAAGTAGATGTGTTGACCGGTGAGATTCACAATGAACTGAAACATGCGGCGATTTTTCCGGCATCTCATTACGTTGTACCACAGAGCCAGATCCAGAAGGCTGCAGACGCAATCCTTGAAGAAATGAAAGAACAGGTTTCTTATTTTAAAAGTGAAGATAAGTTGATCGAAGCACAGCGAATTGCCGAGAGAACCAATTTTGATGTAGAAATGATGAAAGAGACGGGATTCTGCTCTGGAATTGAGAACTACTCCAGACATCTGACAGGACTTGCTCCGGGGCAGCCACCATATACTCTGATGGACTACTTTAAAGATGACTTCCTTCTTATTATAGATGAGTCTCATAAGACTGTATCACAGGTTGGAGGAATGTATGCAGGTGACCAGAGCCGTAAGCAGACACTGGTAGATTATGGCTTCCGCCTGCCGTCAGCGAAGGATAACCGGCCATTGAGCTTTACGGAATTTGAAAATAAACTCGATCAGGTTATGTTTGTTTCTGCGACACCAGGACAGTATGAAGCAGAACATGAACTTCTTCGTGCAGAACAGATTATTCGTCCGACTGGGCTTCTGGATCCGAAAGTAGAAGTTCGTCCGGTGGAAGGACAGATTGATGATCTGATCAGTGAAGTAAATAAAGAAGTCGATAAAGGTCACAAGATTTTGATCACAACTTTGACAAAACGAATGGCAGAAGATCTGACCGATTACATGAAAGATGTCGGCATCCGTGTTCGTTATCTGCATTCGGATATTGATACTTTGGAACGTGCAGAAATCATTCGTGACATGCGTCTGGATGTCTTTGATGTGCTGGTTGGTATCAATCTTTTGCGAGAAGGACTGGATATTCCGGAGATTACACTGGTTGCAATTCTTGATGCGGATAAAGAAGGATTCCTGCGTTCAGAAGTTTCTCTGATCCAGACGATTGGACGTGCGGCCCGTAACAGTGAGGGGCATGTTATCATGTATGCAGATGTCATGACAGATTCCATGCGAAAAGCCATTCAGGAGACAGAACGAAGAAGAACGATTCAGGAGGCTTACAATAAAGAACATGGAATCACGCCGACTACGATCAAGAAAGCAGTTCGTGATCTGATCACGGTTTCCAAGGCAGTCGCCGAGACGGAAGACAAGCTTAAGAAAGATCCGGAGTCCATGACAAGAAAAGAACTGACGAAGCTGATAGGTCAGGTGGAGAAACAGATGCGTGCAGCAGCAGCAGATCTCAACTTTGAGCAGGCGGCAGAGTTGCGTGACAAGATGATCGAATTGAAGAAAAGCCTCGATGAAATGGATGAATAGAAAAAGTTTATAAGCTCAAAGAGAAATTCCCCCTGTCTGTAAAAAGTTTTACTTTACTCTTGTACAGTAATGGAGAGAGTGCTAAAATGGAACAAGCACTAAACGAAAGAGGTAATCGATATGCAGTTTTCCAAAAGATTAGACAGATTTGGAGAAGAAATCTTTGCAGCCTTGAATAACAGACGTATGGAACTGGAAGCACAGGGCATGAAAATTTATAATATGAGTGTGGGAACTCCGGATTTTAAGACACCGGAGCACATTAAGAAGGCACTTGCTGCTGCGGCAATGGATGACAATAACTGGAAGTACAGTCTTCGTGATCTGCCAGAACTTCTGGAAGCAGTATGTACTTATTATAAGAAACGTTTTGATGTGAATCTGACACCGGATATGGTTATGACTGTTTACGGCAGTCAGGAAGGTATGGGACATCTTGGAATGGCACTTTGCGATGAGGGAGATGTTGTTCTTCTTCCAGATCCATGTTATCCGGTATTTGCAGCAGGCAGTCTGATGGCAGGCGCAGTGCCATACTATTATCCGCTGGTGGCAGAACACGACTTTCTTCCATATGTAAAGGATATTCCGGAAGAAGTTGCAAAGAAAGCAAAATACATGGTAGTTTCTCTGCCCTCCAATCCGGTAGGAAGCATTGCAACACCGGGATTATATGAAGAAATCATTGCCTTTGCGAAGAAATATGATATTTTGATCATTCATGACAACGCATATAGTGATATCATCTTTGACGGAGCACATGGCGGAAGTTTCCTTGCAACAGAAGGAGCGAAAGAAATCGGCGTGGAATTTTTCAGCCTTTCGAAATCCTTCAATGTGACAGGAGCAAGAATCAGTTTTCTGGTTGGGCGTCCAGATGTGATCGCGGCACTTCGCAAGCTGAGAAGCCAGATCGATTTTGGAATGTTTCTGCCAATTCAGAAGGCAGCGATCGCAGCATTGAATGGCCCATTGGAAAGTGTGCAGGAGCAGTGCAGAATGTATCAGGAAAGAAGAGATGCACTCTGTAATGGCCTTCGTGAAATCGGATGGGACCTTCCGAATGGCAAGGGAACGATGTTCGTATGGGCAAGAATCCCGGGAGGACGTACAGACAGTATGGCATTTTGCATGGAACTGATGGAAAAAGCCGGTGTTATTGTGACTCCTGGTGCAAGTTTTGGACCGCATGGTGAAGGATATGTACGTTTCGCTCTCGTCCTGCCACCGGAAAAAATCCGCGAAGTTGTAGAAGCTATCCGTAAAAGCGGAATCTGAGAAAGTAAACGAAGCATATTAAAAAATGTATTCATAATAAATTAAGAACAGAAATTCACATAATCACAGTACTTTTGACACAAAGTAACAGAGTGGAAAGGTAGATTTTCCCGATTTGTGTCCGTACTGTGATTTTTTTCGATTTTTTTAAAAAATATAAATTAGATGTTGACAAACAATTATGACAGTGCTATCTTAACAGTATAGATGTTAGCACTCTTCATTAATGAGTGCTAACAGACTAATAGGAAAGGAGCTGAGAACATGGATGAACAATTGACAGATCGTAAGAAAAGAATTCTGAAAGCGATTATCAAGACATACATGGAAACGGGCGAACCGGTAGGATCCAGGACAATATCCAAGGATGCAGACCTGAATGTCAGCTCAGCAACGATCCGAAATGAAATGTCTGACCTGACAGACATGGGCTACATCGTTCAGCCACATACATCGGCAGGAAGAATCCCTTCTGATAAAGGCTATCGGCTTTATGTGGATGAATTGATGAGAGAAAAGGAAGATGAAATTGCAGAAATCCGTAATCTGATGATTGAGAAGACCGATAAAATGGAAAAAGTGCTTAAGAATGTAGCACGTGTCCTGGCTTCCAATACCAATTACGCGACGATGGTTTCAGTTCCTCAGTACAGCGGCAATAAATTGAAATTTATTCAGCTGTCCCGTGTCAATGAGCTGCAGTTAGTAGCTGTGGTTGTCTGCGAAGGAAATGTCATCCGTAATCAGATCATTGATCTGGATGAAGAAATGGATGATGAGACACTTCTGAAGCTGAACCTTCTTCTTAATACCAATCTGAATGGCCTGCCGATACAGGACATTAATCTGGGCATGATTGCCAGACTGAAAGAACAGGCAGGAATCCACAGTGGACTGGTAGCAAGAGTGTTGGATGCAGTTGCAGCAACCATTCATGTCGATGAAGACGATCTGGAAATCTATACGTCCGGTGCAACGAACTTCTTTAAATATCCGGAACTGTCGGATAAGACCAAAGCCACTGAGCTGATTTCTACTTTTGAAGAGAAACAGCAGTTGGTTGATTTGGTCAAGGAGCGAATGGCAGATGACAATACCGGTGTTCAGGTGTATATCGGAGATGAACTTCCGATTTCTACCATGAAAGATTGCAGTGTTGTTACTGCAACTTATGAACTGGGAGAGGGCATGCATGGAACAATCGGTATCGTAGGACCGAAACGAATGGATTATGAAAATGTAGTAAATAGTCTGAAGACTCTCAAGGTCGAACTCGATGAGGTATTCAAAAAAAATAAAAGTAATCAAGACAGTTAGCTGTCAGACTGGAAAGGCGGTAGAAAGAACGTGTCAGAAACAAATAAAAAAGAAGCTGGCGTACAGGAAGAAACAGAGAAAGACCTTCCGGAAACAGAACCTGTTACAGAACCAGTAGAAGAATCGCCGGAGGCAACCGCAGGAACGGAAACCACAGAGGAAACCGAGAGTGCAGCTGAAGACGATAAGGAATCTGATAAAGAAACCAAAGGAAAAAATTCTTTCTTTGGCAAAAAGAAAAAAGACAATAAGCTGGAACAGCAGATTGAAGATCTGACTGACAGACTGAAGCGTAACATGGCTGAGTTTGATAACTTCCGTAAACGTACGGAAAAAGAAAAATCCAGCATGTATGTGATCGGAGCAAAGGATATCATCGAGAAGATCCTTCCGGTTGTAGATAACTTTGAAAGAGGCCTTGCACAGGCTCCGGAAGATGATCCATTTGCAGAGGGAATGCAGAAGATCTACAAACAGTTTACCACTACAATGGAAGGCATGGGAGTAGAACCGATCGAAGCTGTTGGAAAAGAATTTAATCCGGATTTCCACAATGCAGTGATGCATGTGGAGGATGAATCTGTTGGAGAAAATATTGTTGTGGAGGAGCTTCAGAAAGGATACACCTACAAGGGATTTGTAGTCCGCCACAGCATGGTAAAAGTTGCAAACTGATCGTGCTCAAGGAAAAAGGAAGCGGCTGCGAAGCAGACATTTACTTTTTCTGGAAGGACAAACTAGAATATATAATAATCTTAGAATATATACAGGAGGAATATTATCATGGGAAAAATCATTGGTATTGACTTAGGTACAACAAACAGTTGTGTAGCTGTAATGGAAGGTGGACAGCCAACCGTTATTGCAAATACAGAAGGAGCAAGAACTACACCGTCTGTAGTTGCTTTCACAAAAACAGGAGAACGTCTGGTAGGTGAGCCTGCAAAACGTCAGGCAGTAACAAATGCAGAGAGAACAATCTCTTCCATCAAGAGAGAGATGGGTACCGATTATCGTGTAACAATCGATGACAAGAAATACTCTCCGCAGGAAATTTCCGCGATGATCCTTCAGAAACTGAAAAAAGATGCAGAAGGATATCTTGGAGAAAGCGTAACAGAAGCTGTTATCACAGTTCCGGCTTACTTCAATGATGCTCAGCGTCAGGCAACAAAGGATGCAGGTAAGATTGCAGGTCTTGATGTAAAACGTATCATCAACGAGCCTACAGCAGCAGCTCTTGCATATGGACTTGACAACGAAAAAGAACAGAAAATCATGGTTTACGACTTAGGTGGTGGTACATTCGATGTATCTGTTATCGAAATCGGTGATGGTGTTATCGAAGTTCTTTCCACAGCTGGTAACAACCGTCTTGGCGGTGATGACTTTGACCAGAAAGTTACAGACTGGATGATCGAAGAATTCAAGAAAGCAGAAGGCGTAGACTTAAGCGCAGATAAGATGGCTCTTCAGAGACTGAAAGAAGCAGCTGAAAAAGCTAAAAAAGAACTTTCTTCTGCAACAACAACAAACATCAACCTTCCGTTCATTACTGCAACAGCAGAAGGACCGAAGCATTTTGATATGAACCTTACAAGAGCTAAATTTGATGAACTGACACATGATCTGGTAGAAAAGACAGCAGAACCGGTTCGCCGTGCACTGTCAGATGCAGGTATCACAGCTTCTGAGCTTGGCCAGGTACTTTTGGTAGGTGGATCTACACGTATCCCGGCAGTACAGGACAAAGTAAAACAGCTCACAGGTAAAGAACCAAGCAAATCTCTGAACCCGGATGAATGTGTTGCACTTGGTGCTTCCGTACAGGGTGGAAAACTTGCTGGTGATGCAGGTGCCGGTGACATTCTTCTTCTGGATGTTACTCCACTGTCACTGTCTATCGAGACAATGGGTGGTATCGCAACTCGTCTGATCGAGAGAAATACTACAATCCCGACAAAGAAGAGCCAGATCTTTTCTACAGCAGCAGACAACCAGACAGCAGTAGATATCAACGTTGTACAGGGTGAGCGTCAGTTTGCAAAAGACAACAAATCCCTTGGCCAGTTCCGTCTGGACGGAATCCCGCCAGCACGTCGTGGTGTTCCGCAGATTGAAGTTACATTTGATATCGATGCAAACGGTATCGTAAATGTATCTGCTAAGGATCTTGGAACAGGTAAAGAACAGCACATCACAATCACAGCTGGTTCTAACATGTCTGATTCCGATATCGACAAGGCAGTAAAAGAAGCTGCTGAGTTTGAAGCACAGGATAAGAAACGTAAAGAAGCAATCGATACAAGAAACAATGCTGATTCCATGGTATTCCAGGTTGAGAATGCACTGAAAGAAGCCGGAGACAAGATCGATGCTAATGATAAAGCTGCTGTAGAAGCAGACCTGAACGCACTGAAAGATTTACTGTCTCAGACTGCAAATGCAGAAGAGATGACAGATTCTCAGGTAGCAGATATCAAAGCTGCTCAGGAGAAGATGATGGAAAGTGCTCAGAAGCTTTTCGCTAAAATGTATGAGCAGACACAGCAGGCAGGCGGCCAGGCAGGACCGGACATGAATATGGGCGGCGGTGCAGCAGGCAGCACAGATGCAGGAAACAACGATGATGTTGTAGATGCTGATTACAAAGAAGTATAATGTGACATTTCTGTAAAAGCAGAGATTTGCAACGGAAATATCAATAATAACTGTTCAGTGGGAGAGTCTCTCTCACTGAATAGTTGTGTTATAAATAAAACGGGTATAGGATTAAAATCATGGCTGATAAGAGAGATTATTATGAAGTCTTAGGCGTGGACAAAAGCGCCGATGACGCAACACTTAAAAAAGCATATCGTAAGCTGGCCAAGAAGTATCACCCGGATGTAAATCCAGGAGATAAAGAGGCTGAGGCGAAATTTAAAGAGGCAACAGAGGCTTACACCATCTTAAGCGATCCGGAGAAGAGAAAACAGTATGACCAGTTTGGCCATGCGGCTTTTGAAAACGGTGGCGGAGGTGCCGGCGGCGGCTTCGGAGGTTTTGATTTTAACGGTGCTGATATGGGTGATATCTTCGGCGATATTTTCGGCGATTTATTTGGCGGCGGCAGCAGAAGCAGACGTGCCAATAATGGTCCGATGAAGGGAGCTAATCTCCGCGCACGCGTAAATATTACTTTTGAAGAAGCTGTCTTTGGCTGTGAGAAGGAACTGGAGATCGTACTGAAAGACGAGTGTACCACCTGTCATGGAACAGGTGCGAAGCCGGGTACTTCACCGGTAACCTGTCCGAAATGTCATGGAGAAGGTCAGGTTGTTTATACACAGCAGTCCATGTTTGGAATGGTGCGTAATGTACAGACTTGTCCGGATTGTCATGGATCAGGTAAGATCATCAAGGATAAATGTACTTCCTGCCGCGGAACCGGATATACATCTTCAAGAAAGAAGATTCAGGTATCTGTACCTGCAGGTATTGACAATGGTCAGAGCATCCGCATCCGTGAGAAGGGTGAACCGGGTATAAACGGAGGTCCGAGAGGCGATTTGCTTGTAGAAGTAAATGTTGCACGTCATCCGATCTTCCAGAGACAGGATATGAATATCTTCTCTACTGCGCCTCTTACATACGCGCAGGCAGCACTGGGCGGTACTGTACGTATCAACACAGTGGATGGAGAGGTTGAATATGAAGTGAAACCCGGAACTCAGACAGACACAAGGATCCGTCTGAAGGGAAAAGGTGTACCGTCTCTGAGAAACAAGAATGTACGTGGCGATCATTATGTGACTTTTGTTGTGCAGGTTCCTACAAACCTCAACGAAGAAGCAAAAGAAGCACTGCGCAAATTCGATGAGGCGTGTGGTAACCGTCCGAAATCAAAAGATTCTGATGATTTTGAAAAACCGGAAAAGAAGAAAAAGAGTTTCATGGATAAATTAAAAGAGACTTTTGAGGATTAATTATAAAAGAAAATTAAAGAAAAGAGGTTTACCCTCTTTTCTTTTTTTGTATAGTCGTGTATATTGAAGAGTAACGGTAAAAATCAGATGAACAGACAGGAATAAAAGTTTCCTGAGAAATGGAGAGATATTTGACAAAAACAGAGAAGATCGCAGCTTTTAGGGAGAAGTATCTCCCTGTATGGGTAATTTTGCCGCTGATAAGCATTTTTGTATTAAACTGTCTTATTTACTGGGGAAGCGGAGTACTGACAGCAGACAGATATCATTTTGATTTTACCATGTCACTGGACAGGGCAGTGCCGTTAATACCACAGTTTATCTGGATTTATATTCTGGCATTCCCTTTTTGGGCAGTGAATTATATTCTGGCTGCACAGAGAGGAAAAGATGGATTTTATCGGTTTGTGGCAACTGATCTGACTGTTCATATTACATGTTTTATTATTTTTCTGGTTTTGCCAACTACCAATGTCAGACCTGAGATTGCAGGAACTACATGGTCCCAGCAGATGCTTAAGTTTGTTTATCTCATGGATGGTGGAAACAGTCCGTCTAACTTATTTCCGTCAATCCATTGTTATGTAAGCTGGCTGAGCTGGCGCGGAGTCAGTAAATCAGAGAATATTCCAAAATGGTATCAGCATTTTTCACTGATTTTTGCAATACTGATCATTATTTCTACCCAGGTGCTTAAACAGCATTATCTGGTGGATGCCATTGCCGGAGTTGCACTGGTAGAACTGGCGTGGAGATTTTACAGCAAAGGAAACCGCCACGAGATATTCAGACATTTTTTTGAAAAAATAAGTGAAGCATGCAGTCGGTGGGTAAATAAGAATTGACTGGATGTGGTGAGATGCTGCATTATGGGAATAGCTGCAGAGTAACAGAGAATGGGCCAGACATATTTTTGGATGATAATAGTTAATTATATAACATAAAGAAATGGAGACAATTACATGAAGTGGAACCGTTTTACAGTAAAAACGAAAACAGAAGCAGAAGATATCGTTATCAGCACACTTGCAGAAGTCGGCATTGAAGGCGTGGAAATTCAGGACAAACAGCCTCTGACTGAGGAAGACAAGGCTCAGATGTTTGTAGATATTATGCCGGAAGGACCTGCAGATGACGGCGTTGCCTATCTGAATTTTTATCTGGAAGAAGATGCAGACAAAGAAGCAATCCTGAAAGATGTTCGTGAAGCATTAGATGACCTGAAGAATTTTATGGACATCGGGGAAGCTACCATTGAAGAATCTCAGACAGAGGACAAGGACTGGATTAATAACTGGAAACAGTATTTCCACCAGTTCTATGTAGATGATATCCTTATCGTACCGTCATGGGAAGAAGTAAAAGCAGAGGATAAAGACAAGATGATCCTCCACATTGATCCGGGTACAGCCTTCGGTACAGGTATGCATGAGACTACTCAGCTTGTGATTCGCCAGTTAAAGAAATATGTAACACCGGATACAGAGATGCTTGACGTAGGAACCGGAAGCGGTATCCTTGGTATCGTTGCCCTGAAACTTGGTGCGAAACATGTACTGGGAACAGACCTTGATCCATGTGCAGTTCCTGCAGTTGCAGAGAATAAAGAAGCAAACCAGATCGTGGATGAAACTTTTGATATGGTGATCGGAAACATCATTGACGATAAAGCGATTCAGGATCAGGCAGGATATGAAAAATATGATATCGTAACAGCAAATATCCTTGCAGATGTTCTGATCCCTCTGACACCGGTAATTGTAAACCAGATGAAAAAAGGCGCTTACTACATTACTTCCGGTATTCTTGATGTGAAAGAAGAAGTTGTAGTGGAGGCAGTAAAAGCAGCAGGCCTGACGGTCGTAGAAGTGACACATCAAGGCGAGTGGGTTTCCGTAACAGCAAGAAAGGACTGATCCTATGCAGCGTTTTTTCGTGGAGCCTTATCAGATTGAGGAAGAGGCACACCGTATCCACATCAATGGGACGGATGTAAATCATATTAAAAACGTTCTCCGCATGAAATGTGGGGAGGATGTGTGGATCAGTGACGGAGGAGATAAAGAATACCACTGTCAGATTGAAGAACTGGGAGAGGATGAGGTTCTGCTGCACATCCTTTATGCACAGGAGCCGGAATATGAGCTGCCCAATAAGCTTTATCTTTTTCAGGGACTGCCGAAAGCAGACAAGATGGAACTGATCATCCAGAAAGCAGTGGAGCTGGGAGCTTTTTCCGTAATTCCGGTAGAGACAAAGCGATGTGTGGTGAAGCTGGATGCTAAGAAGGCGGCAAAGAAGGTGGTTCGCTGGCAGCAGATCGCGGAGAGTGCAGCAAAGCAGTCCAAGCGAATGCTGATCCCGGAGATTCATGAAGTAATGACCTACAAACAGGCACTGGAATTTGCGAAACAGTTAGATGTAAAACTGATCCCGTACGAACTTGCCAAAGGAATGAAAGAAACCAGAGAAATCCTCAGCGAGATTAAGCCTGGACAGTCTGTCGGTATCTTTATCGGACCGGAGGGTGGATTCGAGGAAGAAGAGGTAGCAAAGGCACTGGAAGCAGGTGCCCATGCGATTACACTTGGAAGACGAATCCTCAGAACTGAGACAGCAGGACTTGCGATTCTTTCAGTTCTGATGTTCCAGTTGGAAAATGAATAACAGAAACAAGAGAGAACAAAAATGGAAGCATATTTTGATAATTCAGCCACGACCCGCTGCTTTGAAGAAGTAAAGGAC